>Ga0214543_1001121_pt1 | contig 50206 bp, 19 predicted proteins | sample CNSS2metaG_FD_160094 | JGI IMG/M metagenome (GOLD analysis project Ga0214543, IMG submission 160094) | Root nodule microbial communities from cowpea collected in UCLA plant growth center, Los Angeles, California, USA - CNSS2 | ecosystem: Host-associated > Plants > Roots > Nodule | place: USA... | reverse complement strand
TATAAATATATTATATATATATATATATATATATATATATATATATATATATATATATATATATATATATACATATATATATATATATATATATATATATATATATATATATATACATATATGTATAGTGTTAGCAATTTGGGTCATACATACATATATATATATATATAATAAATAATTAAATGTGTTAGGATCATTATATTATTAGCCAAAGTATTAAAATGATCTAATTAATTAATCTATGACTAAGATATATCATGAAATATTTACTATGGGCCATAAGCAATATTTTAAATTCATGAAGAGGCCAAATTAGAAATATTGAGATTAAGGAAGTAATTGAGAGAAGTTACATAAAGGATCATTGTCCCCACATATGTGAACACAATATGTATTTTATTCTTGTTCTTTCTCTTCCTCCCACTAGAAGAGAAAATCAATCGAGGACATTCATATACTATACAATTACATTACTATACAGTTGGAAGATCAAGTATCAATCTTTCATCTAATGTTTCTAACAACCAAGTATACTTCCAAAGTCCATTCTTTAAAATATTGAGAATTGCTAAAAAAATTAAGATTTATTGCTCTTTTATAATTAATATTTATTATGCATAATCTAACAATTTTCACTTATTATATGTTTTTTTCAACTCATAGTCTAACATGTTGTGAACTATTTCATATAAACAAGTTAATAATAATAACTCTGATTAGATTTAGAAAGGTCATTGAATTTTGTTTACTATCATATTTCATACGCAAACAGGTTATATTAGAAAGATAGCAATAAGAATATCGGGTGAAGATGACTTTTATATAATGTTTTTTTTGTATATTTTTTAATTAATATATATATATATATATTGGAATGTAGAAATAAAATATATATATTTATTAAAGTAAAAAAATTATTAAATTTTTTATTTTTAAATTTAAAAACAAAGCCTTATACCGTACTAAAAAGGGACGAAAGAATACGAAGTTTGAGCATACAAATGACAAATTGTCCAAAAATTTAGCCCACCTTTGTTTTTTTTTTTTTTTACCTAGCATAGGGTTTGCTTCGCAAGCGTCTAACTAAAGTTTACCCCTCCAAGATCCTCTTTCTACGGCAATGACACCAACTCTGTAATTTAAGTTCCACTCTCCAAATAGTAGTAATACTAAATTTTCATTAACAGCATAACCAAATAATTAATTAGAAGTACAGGAATTAACACGTTAGAAGTACAAGAGGGAATAGATATTTTCTAAGGCTCATGGTTAGGCTTTGACTTTTTTTAAAACATATTTAATTAAATAAATTACGTTTGAGTTTATAAAAGAAAATACTTCTGTTTATTTATTTAAATATAATGAAAATTAACATGCTATAATTAGATATGTAGTATTTTTGACATATAATGAAAATTAACATATTATAATTGGATATGTAATATTTTTATAAATTAAAAATCTCATATGATAAGCAAAATAAATGTTGAAGATAAAGGATTATATTACTGAGAAAATAAATTTTATTATAACTTATTAAATTTATGTTTTATAAAGATCGGCGCTGTGATTCTTTCATCTTATTTATTCATAGTATATTTGTGTTAGTAATACTATAAAAGTATATGTATGTATAGATGTTTACTTTCTGTTGATAATAAAAAATATTTTTTATATTTTATTGTTAATATAAATATTTTTTATAATTTTATTTGTAAATAGTTTTTATTCATTTTATTGTAGTTTTATAATTAAAGAAATAAGTAAATTTAAAAAAATGGTTAGATAAAAAAGTAGTTAAATTAAAAAACAAAAATAATTATTTAAATGGTAAAATTAATAAAATAAATATTTTAATTTAAATCAACTTTTATTTAAAAAATAAACATATATATATATATATATATATATATATATATATATATATGAATACAAAGAAGAAAAATCCCTCTATATAATATATTTTGAGATAAAGGTGAAATATATTTTGAGATAGGTTAATCGGTCAAATTAAACTTTTGAAAACGATAAAGCAGAGTAAAAAAAATCTTTAATAAACTAATAGGTTAGTTCATACTTTATTTTTCGTATAAGTTAAACTTATTTACTCGATTAGCTAATGTGATGGTGATTGATTGTCATTGCGATGCAATCACAAAGTTTTTGATGTACTTGAGATTGATTGTTATTTTTTACTATAAAACTTTTATAAAATTTATGTAACATATCAATTTTAACATCTTAAAATTAATAAAATAGAATGTGTTACTTTAGTATTTAAAATAGATAATTAGTATATAAAGTATATTAATATTAGGGGTGATCGAGTTAGGCCGGATTCGGGTCCAACAAGGTCAATCAACCACAATCCACCATAATCTGATTGTAATATTTTAAAACCCATACCCGACCGTGTATGTCTTCGGGTAAGGCGGGTTCGGGTCATTCCGAATTCATATAAATGTGAATGGATGCGGGTGTATCCGAGAAATATGAGACAAACAAATTTCAGTAGGGTTTTTTCCAATTTCTCCATCATCCTTGCTCCTCACCATCATTGTGCAAACCGTTATCGCGTCGTCGCCTACAAGATCCGACACATGCGACACAAATAGGAGCAGATTCGTCACCTATGACATAGATCAGAGTAGATCTGTCACCAACAACACAGATCAGAGCATATCTAGAAGACACGACTCCACATTGTAAGACCCGTGAAAATTAAATAATTAATAAATAAATAAATAAATACAGGGAGTGGGAGCCTTTAAGGACTTAATTATTTATTTATATAATGTGGAAAATTACTAGCTCAAGTGGTTGAGAGTACTTAATTATATGAGAGAACTTTGGTTTGAGTCTTATGTATGTCAATTGTGTGTTATTTAATTTATTATTATTTTTAATAATATGCTTGATCATGTTGAGTGATAATATAATCATAGAATTATATTAAATATTATGAAACATGAATTGGTTGAATGGTTGTGTAGGGAATTAACATTGGTGTGGGTATGGGTTCAAACCTTGATAGATACAAATTTAATTTCTTTTTGCTAAAATTAGTTTGGCATGAAGGTGAAAGGGTAGAGAAACCCTAGTTGACAATGGGCAGGGAGGTTGGAAAACAGCCACTAAAAATTGGAGAGTGATCAACCTTGATAGATACAAATTTAATTTCTTTTTGCTAAAATTAGTTTGGCATGAAGGCGAAAGGGTAGAGAAACCCTAGTTGACAATGGGTAGGGAGGTTGGAAAACAACCACTAAAAATTGGAGAGTGATCAAAGAGGAACTCCCAATAATCTCCATTTTTAGCAAAGGAATCCAGGTTATGGGAGCTTTACGCGTTAATTGTACGTTTAATTTTAATTGTCATGCTAAATAGAGTAACCTTACGTGTTACCTTTATTTTAAATTCAATTGGCATGCTAAATAAAGTAATTTCATGCGTTGATTATTTTAAGTTTGATTGATGTGGGTATGAGTTTGATCCTTGATAGATACAAATTTAATTTCTTTTTGTTAAAATTAGTTTGGCATGAAGGTGAAAGGGTAGAGAAACCCTAGTTGACAATGGGCAGGGAGGTTGGAAAACAGCCACTAAAAATTGGGGAGTGATCAAAGAGGAACTCCCAATAATCTCCATTTTTAGCAAAGGAATCTAGGCTAGGGGAGCTTTACACGTTAATTTTACGTTTAATTCTGATTGCCATGCTAAATAGAGTAACCTTACGTGTTACCTTTATTTTAAATTCGATTGGCATGCTAAGTAGGGTATGTATGAATTGTTGTATTCTAATTAAAGTTGTGGTTCTGGGAAATTTCCAGAAATTGTTTAGTCGGTGATGAACTGTCGCCAGACGATTCTTTCCTCTTTTAGGCAATTTAGGGTTCCTATAAACCACCTGCCAGATATAGTGTAAACAAATATAGTGTAAAATAGCCTGTTGGACCACGGTTGACCAAATCTTTGCCCAGAGTTGACTGGTTGACCAGTGCTGACTCGTTGACTGTCCAACGAGAGGCTGTCATGTGTCAGAATAGTCTCTCTCCCAAATCAGAATTCCTTTCCGCAATTAGGGTTTGGCTGCCGTGAGGGTTGCCGCAAGGTGTGTTTCGCAGATCCGAGGCTGGCCACTATTTTCCGATGGAGGACGTGTTCGGAGGCGCGTTTCGCCATTGTTGCGGTACGGACGGCACGAGGCATGCATCCTAGTTGCAATGGTGGTGCTTATGGCCGCAGATCAGAGGTCTGCGAATGGTTGAGCCTTTGCGTTGCATCACAGAATCGGGTTTCCCTCACGGTGAAGGAGATCAACGAAGGTTTGGTGGTGGTTCCGTGAGTGGTCGCGGCTGCTGCAGGTCCCGAGAGTGCCGTTGCAATGGTGGTTCCGACAATATGCTGAACGAAGATGATGGTGGCGAAGGCAACGCAACGGAGCTTTGGGTTGGTCACTGCAGATCTCACGAGCAGACATGGAGCAACAGTGTTTGGTCTTGACGTGTGCGAGAATGGTGCAGGTGCGGTGATTCCGGCGTGATGCGAAGATGGAGGGGCTGCGATTCTGGCGTGCGCGCGCTGGTGGTGGCTTCGTGATGAAGAAGACGCAATGGTGGTTCACGATGGTGTGGGAGTCGCAGGTTCGAGCATGGTGCATGTTGGTGGCAGCAAGGGGCATCGGAGAAGACGGTGGTCGTTGTCCCTGTGGGGGTAGTCATGGCGTGGTGGTGGCTGCAAGATGCTCAAAGAAGATGATGCGAACTCGCGAACTCCAACGGTGCAGCAGCGGTGACTGCAATTTCTGACGAGGGCGCGACGGGCGACTACTTTCCGACGTGTGCAGGGGTGGCCGGACGAGGTCGTGGCGGTAATGGAGGTGGCATCTACGGAGTGGGTTGGTGCGGAAGAGAGAGAAGGAGACTAGGGTTAAGGTTTGTGTTGGGAAGGAGACGATGACGTGGCAAACATTGATTGGTGATTTGAGTTAGTTGAGGATTGATGATGTGACAAACTGTCATTGATTAATTTAGTAAGTGGAGGATTGCCACGTGGCGAAATCTGGTGGACTAGAGTTTAAGTGACATTAGGGGTTCAGAACAGAAATTGAAAGTCCATTTACAGAAAGGGTGTAAACCTCAAAACAAGGGGGTGCAGTTAGCTCCAAAAACATCCTTTTTCAGAAATAGATAATCCAATTGAAAAAGAGGGGTGTAAACATGAGAATTGGGGGTGTATTTAGTACCTGAACTATCTCTCCAAAATTCTTATTTTGGGACTTAATTTATGAATTAAAATATTCATTATTTACACTTTTAAGGACTTAAATTAAATTCTAGTTGCATTATTAAACTTAAGATTATCCAAACATATATAATGCAACTAATATCACTTCTTAAGTGCAAAAATAATATTAAATTCCTAAAATTCAATTATTTAATGTGCGCAAAGGTTTTGTTGACAAAAAGAAGAAGATGAACATCTTCCTCCAAAAAGGAGTTTTGATGATGATGATGACTTATGAAGAAGTATAGAATACTTGATGATGATGCATGGAAAAATGTTGAAGACTTAAAAGAATGCTTTGATTCAAGAGATTAATTGAAGACTTAAGAGTTTAGTTGTTTAAAGTCTTGTAATATGTGTACATTATTTAAGATAGTTAAAATAGTAGGTCAAGAGTCAAAAGGCAGAACCCAAACAACAGAGCACTGAGAGAAAGTCTTATTTTTACAAAACGCACTGTGATAATCGATTATCACTTATGATAATCGATTATCATAAGTTTTCTTTTAAATTTTTCAGAAACTGCTCTGAAATAATCGATTATTTCAGAGAATAATCGATTATCAATGCGAAACAATGTTTTTCAGAAACTGCTCTGGAATAATCGATTATCACTTATGATAATTGATTATCTATGGCAGTTGTGACTTAACCTTTCATATTCTTAACCTAATTTCTAAATAGGCTTCTATAAATAGAGTGGTAGGCTTCCATTGTAAAAATATACAAGAGTTAGAGAAGTTCGAGTACTTGAGAACTCTCTATGGGAAGGCTTTGAAAACCTAGTGTGAGTAGAGCGATAACTTTAATCAAGTGAGATCTTGAGTGATTGAGTGTTGCTGCTGTTGCTAGGAGAAGTCGATCATCCTTTGTGTGATTCAAATGAGGTTTTCATTCCTTGTGTGATTCAAGGAAGGTGTTTTTATCCCTTGTGGATTTCAAGGGATTCATCTCTTGTGTGATTCAAGAGAGGTGTTTTCTAAACCCTAATCTTTCTTATCATTGATTGTAAGTTTGGTTTATTTTAGTGATTGAGTTAATCTCGTTTTTTAGAGATCAACAACTGGACGTAGGATCTTTTGATCTGAACTAGTATAAATACTTTGTGCAATTTTCTCTTCTCTACTCTCTTTATTTTATTGATCTTTAATATTAAAAGGGAAAAGTTTAAAAGAACAATTTATTAAGAACCCAATTCACCCTCCTCTTGGTTTTTGTTCAAACGCATAAACATTCCGCTGCGCGATACCATCAGGTTCGACCCATCACACCCTCCATGCAGTCTGGAAGCGCGCAGCGCCCAGTGGTACGTGTCCCCGCTAGGTGATTTTACTGCAGCAGTATTGGTGTTTTTATTCTTGATGTGCGTGATCTACAAAGCTTTAGTGATGCCTTAAAGGTCGGTTTGCTGGTGTTCCTTGAGTTGTGGCTCAGAACGTATTCCTTTAGTTGTGGCTCGGGATAGGGGTTAAGCACGTGGCATTCTCTGGGTTGTGGCCCGGAATGACGTCCCTTGAGTTGTGGCTCGGGATAGCGGATGAACACGAGGAACTCTTGAGTTGTGGCTCGGGTTGGTGAGTGTTGTTGGTGTGAGTGTGTTGGTTGTGGCTAGTATAGATGGGTCCAGAAAGATTGCCCTCCTCAGTAATTAGCTGACGAGTTTAGTAGTCTTGGGACATTACAAACTATGTTTGTATATGGGAACTCCACCTGGTGTTACGGTATATGATCCGTAGCATGGTTTCCTGCACGTGCTCTATCGGTTGTGGCCGATAGGTATGGCAACAAGACATCTTGAGGTAATCGCTATAAGAGGTAGAACACGATTATTATGGTAGTGGCCATGTGGTATGGGATCAAAGGAATAGATTCCTTTGGTGTGTTTGTGTGATATATATAGTTGTGCAATATTTATATATATGTGGAATTTGTTAGCTCACCCTATCTGCTTGTGTTTGGCAATGATCGTGTACGCGGTACACGGGAGCAAATGATATTGCAGGTGGATCTAGTGAGGCCTAGAGACGGAGCTGGGCTAGTATTGGGAGAAATTTTTTTATCAGAGTTTTTATTATGTTTTGGAACAATTGTAATTTTTTATATTATTAAACTTGATTTTATTATGGATTTTTATATTTCAATTATAGTAGAGGTTTTGAAATTATTTATTACTACTATATGGTTTTAATTTTTCCGTGTTTTGGGAACATAAGTTATAATAAATGAAGTTATATTATTTATTTCTTTATTTTATTATTTAAATACGTAATATTCGGTCGAGATGTTACACACATAATAGAGCGGTTTCCATTGATGATGTCAGATCGAAGTAGATTTATTGCCTACAACATATATCAAAACATATTTGTTGCTTACGACATAGGTGGGAGTTGATCCATTCACACTCACACAATTATTCACCGTGCAGAATCGCATGAGACATGGAACCAAACTTGAAGATGCGATCTCCACATAACATAGTGGTTTCCATTGAAGATGGGGGAACTGCCCTTAAGATAAAGGTTTGGTTTGTACAAAAACGAGAAGAAGCGAAAATGAAAGAGCTATGATGATAAATATCTAATGATTTACAATTGCATCTCAACCTTTAATTTTGTTATAAGAAAAGCAAATGATTTGGTTGGGTCAAATATCCACGAAAAATTAATCTAGTATCTGAACCCGACCGTTTGGAATCGTATTTATCCGTATTGTTTGATTTCAATCTGAATCTAGAAACAACCATCCAAATTCATTTTGTTTGTTTCGGGTTTCACGGGTTCGGTCAGGGTAAATAATTTTGCTCACTCCTAATTAATATAGTCTTACAAAAGATAAGACTATATAAATATATCAATTATACAAACCAACTAAAAAGCCAACAATTATAGCTCTATACACAAACTAACAACTTATAATGGCTTCCCATTAAGACCTTCCACCAACCTAAAATATGACTCCTCATCCTCTAGTGGTGTCTCTGACACTACAACCACATCTACTCCCACCCAACAGGTGATCATCGCAAAAGAAAGACAAACAACATAGAAATAAGAAGGATAAGCTAATGTACAAAAGAGATAATCATACATATTTATATTTAAATCATGCCAAATACTTACAAACATATTATAAAACATAACTCTGATATATATATATATATATATATATATATATATATATATATATATATATAATCACCCAAGCAGTTGACACTAAACTCAATTATCCGGATACATGCATCTGACATCAGATCCCCTGGATGCCTGCACCTACGAATGGTTCCCAATTTGGCCTAAAGGGGTTATCACCCAACCATCAACAAGGTAAATCCCCTTCGCGCCTAGGACCTATTCAAGTCCAGTGACTAAAACCTCCTACTACTCTTCATGACATAACTCATTCCACTCTATTTGAGTGTGAATGGTTATTAGAGTTTCATGATTCCAACCAATAAGGAATCATTATGCCGAGGCATACACTAAAACCTCCACATAGAATTTCTCCTTGAAATTCTTTAAATATCATAACTTTGCATGCTCACACAACATTTCATACCAATTATCATGTTATATACCCACAATAACATTTTTATCTCAATTCATAGCAATAAGGACTATAGAATCCAATTCAAGTATACACATAACATCCAAAGTAACCAAAATAGCAAAAACAGGAAAATAGAGCAATTGGCACTATGCATGAAATAAATCCAAACGGTGAAAACCATTTCTCTAACCACAAACTTCAAAACAAAGATACCACCGGTCAAAATAAAGATTCACGTGTCTAAGATCAGCTTTCAAAAAATTTCAGCTTAATTTGATGGTTAACGAAGCGGGAATCTTCGTTTTACTAATAAGACATAGTGTTAAAAACTAGGTAGTGCTCAACGCCAAAAAGTGGTGCCCAACGCTAATCGATTCATAAAAATCAGCACTCAGTGTCACCTTGTCAGCGCTCACTGCCAATCGATTCGTAAAAACGAGCACTCAACACTACCACGTGAGGCTTAACGTTGTATCAGATATTAGCAACATCAATTTTGAAGTTTTTTGCAATCTAAAGTCATTTCATAGCTCAAATTGGTACTTCTCCTTTAAATATTGTTTTAAAATAGTCTTTAAACCATGGAGTTGATACCAATTTGATCAATGGCTCAGATCCTAAAATTCTCAATTACTACCAATTCAAGCAACAACATAGAAATCAAGAATCACACCTAAAACAATCAATCAAAATTATATCAATTCAGAACACCAACAATCCAACGAGAATTTTACAAATTAGAGATTACTCAGTTCAACACAAGCTTAAAATTAGCTTCCCTTACATGTTATCTTGCTTAGGCTACTCTATAAATGTCAAACGCTTCTAACTTCACAAGATGCTCTATCTACACAAAGAAACATCACAAGAACGATAAAGACATACCGTTATGATAACAGATCAGCATAGACTCATACTAATGATTAAACCGACACATGCAAGCGAAAGAGAGCACACATGTAATAGAAAACAGAAAAAGACCAAAAAGAGAGCGTAAACTTAACTTACATGGTCATAGAAACTAATCGGTCCAACTTGAAGAGCTTGTCGAGATATTCAATCCTACGGTCTCGTTGATTCTTCAATTAGATGACTAGAGAGACAAAACTTATAGAGAGAAGTTAGAGAACTCTAAAAAAATGTTTATAGAGAGATAATGTGTTTTAAAATAATAAAACTTTTTTATAATGATTCTATTTATATTAAAATCTTTTAGTATTAAAATAATCGAGTCTCACTATTTTTAAACATCTATCACTTCTAAAATATAATTTTCTAGGATTTCTCAATCCACACTCACATTAATTATTTATTTAAATATTAGAATAAATACATTTTTTAAATACAATTTTTAATTATTTAGAAAATATTTAAATCATTTCTCTAAAATATGATTGCAATTCAAATAAAATACAACACAACTTTCATCTATTATTTAAAAGAAATAAATATTATATGCTGAAATATACTCTTTTTACCACTAAGACGTCATACTCTATAACTTATTTTCAATTTATATACTTTAAAATTTCAAAAATACCCCTAAAATGTAAAGAGAAATGCATTATCAACCTTCAATTGAATCTGTTATAAGATTAAATACCGAAAAATAAATAAAAGGGAGTGAAATTTTATCATGTACCAAATACAATGAGATGCCATACAGAACTAGTTTCCTTATATTCTATTTAAATTTTTTATTTCTTTCCCTCAAATGTGAGAAAATGAAATTAAACGACAATTATTCCATTATTTAATTATGAATTTAATCAAGTAAAATACTATTTATAACTTTCGTAATCGATTTTCTCTAGAGGCACAAAAATTTGTTATTATTATAGTGTTCATGTTGGTCCTAACCTGTTATTCTCTTATTTAAACTTATGATTTTGTTGGTCTCTTATTTTAACTTGTTTCTCTGAGTTTAAGAAAATACATGTAAATGTCTTAAATTACCTATAGTCCTTTCGTCAAATTTTCGCACTAACGTGACTTAATCTTTTAGATGAAAACTGATATTTGTTTGCACTTAATAAAAACAAGTATAGTGTGCTAATATTGGATCTAATAGAATCTAATTTTGAAAGACCTTGGATAAACTAATTTCACCTTGACCAAAGCCTATAGCACACAACCTTAGGTATAACATTCAAATAGAGTACACACAGGCATTGGAAACTTAAATAACATTTAAGTTTGTAAAAAAAAAAAAAAAACTAGATCAAAAGTAGAACCTCATCATTGCCTAAAGTTACGTTGAATCCATGAAAGATTTGATTCAATGATTCCATCAACACAATAGCATATATGGAGTAAGAAGAAGATTCAATGACATTTCTAACCCTTATTTAGTAAAAATGTTAGCCTGGAACTAGAATATTTTTTATTGTTTGCTTTGAGTTAATTAATATTTCATAATTTAAACTCACAGAAGACCTAAGACAAGGTAACCCACTGACACCATTCTTCACTGTTTGAAACAACAATCTGATTATGTTTTACAACAGGGAAAGGGAGTATATAAACAAAGAAATGGTTATGTATTCTAAACTGTATACATGATGCTCCACATCCATGCATGGGAGAGAAGGTTTCCATCAAGTTGCCTGCAACAATTCTCTGATATCGTACCCTTGAAGCTATAATTACAAACAGAAAAAGAAGCATTCATAATATTGAATAAATGATGATTGTAAAAACTAAAAGAATTTGCAAACAAGGAGTGATAATACCTGCAGAAAAGTAAGAAATAATATCACTCCTGAATTCCAAAAAGCATGAATAGTGATGGGAGTGAGAAGGTTGTGAGTTTGAGCATATGAAAACCCCAAAGCAGTCCCTGCGTATGCCACAAACTTCTATTATTTTCTTCAGAGTATGTGGAGTCACAAAAGCGTCTTTCAAGAGGAAGTAGATGTTTCTATTTTGATTTCTTCTTCAACAAAAAGTTACATAAATGTTTTCACTTCATTTTATATTTTAAATATTTGTATAGAAAATAGTGAAAACAACAGAAATTATATTTCTAATTTACTTGTGAAAGTGTTAACTGAAACAGAAACATTTTCTAAAATCAAAAAATGGATACAATTTTTTTGTTAACATAAAAAATGACATTTCCCCTTGTTCAAATTAAATTATTTTATATTCAATTCATTATTTTCATATCTGAAGATCATGTTGTCAAGTATTTGCATGATACCGAGAACAAACAGTTGTGGAAACTCTCCAGGAGTGAGATGTGCAAGGGCAAACACACTGGCGCTGATGATAACAGCAACTGGTGTAGGAACCCTACATGAAAGTAGTGAATGAGAAAAATTGCACCAATAACAATCAATTCACAAAACATAATTAAACAACCGAGTTGAGACATCCATGAGATGCATCTAATTAAGTTAAATCTACAAATTATGCAAACAAGATTTTTCACAGATATAGATTATTTTTCACAAAGAAAGCACAAGAGAAAGTTCAGGTTTTGATTTAGCCTAACATTGCTAATCCAAATAACTCAGACCCACACACTGCTAGTTTACACATTAAAAATAAAAATAAAAACCAAAACAGTTACCTTATCATGAAACTGTTCTTAGAAATGTTTAGAATACTTAAGTAATAATTTTTCCTTAAGATCACTGATCACTTATACATACACCAAGCAATAGATTGTTGTTTTCTTATTTTCCAATTATCCCACTTTCATTGTCTATCTCTGGAGTTAGAAGAAACCTCCAAATTCTCTTATGTGAACAGTATTTTTGGAAAGCTCAAGTTTGTGTACAAACGATTAGTGCACTAGTTGAAGTTTTATGAACTACAAGTTGAACCTTAAAAATATCTAAGACCAACCGTACCTTCACTGTATATATACATAAAATCTCCTAAAGGTAAAATTCCATATATTAAAGTTACCCAGGTTGATTGAAGAACTGCCATCTAAAGTATGAGTCCAAATACACCCATATGGTGAGAAACCTAACTGGAAGGAAAAATAGCAACTAGCTAGCACAAGGCAAACTTCACTATACATTCTAATCAACTTTTCCTTCTTATGTCAAGGATATAAGCTAACTACAGTATAGAAATGAAGCTGCACTGGTTGAAACCTTCTCTGTTCAATTATCCTCCCATTGCATATCTAATTCAAAAAGAAGAAAGTCCCACTTTCAAGGCAAGCTGTAGTTTCTTTAACATGTGTTATCATGATATGTGGGAATAAAAGAATGCTAAAATCAAAAAGAAAAAACAAATCTTAAACAACAAATCAACGGGTGTCAAATAGAAAGGAAAATATACGAAGGCAACAATACCACTTGGTCAGAGAAGTCATAAAAAATCCTCGAAATACAGTCTCCTCAAGGAGTGGAGCAAGAACACCTGCGATACCCACCAAGCAGGCGGTACTACAACAAAAAATAAACACAATCAATCACTGGCTTAAGAATCCAGGATACAGAACCTAGATGAAACTTTTGACAAATTCCTTTCATTAGTAGAAAGAGGGACTGTGATCTGAAATTACAGTCCACGACTGCAACGTCAACACAATGTTATGGTTTTAGATACCTCTGTAACTGCAATTTGGCTGCATAAGCCATATTTTACTGCAAATGTCTGCAATTTTTCTAATCAAAGCATAACACTGCAACTTCAATTTAAAATAAGGGAATGGATTATGAATATCTTAAATTACCTGAGATTTGAAGATCCAATTAACGGAAGCAAGCGAACAAGAGCATCAGTCTGAAAAGTAGATTATAGAAGCACGTAAGAGATACCGACATGGTTTTAGGTCCAGAAAAATGAAACACTATGATATAAGACAAACTTTAGCAGAACAAAGTAAGAATCTTGTCAAGAAAGATTAATTCTGCTTAGGTACATAAGGAAGATATACAGATTTTCCTAGTTAGCTATGATGATCCATACCATGATGGCTAGTCAGCATCATACTATAACAGCTGTGATGTAATTCCAAGGTCAGTGTTTCAATACTAATGCTATTTGAAAATCAGTGACCCTAAATTGCTTCCACCTATGCTACAAAGAAAATAGTTTAACATGTAGAAACCAATAATTGCATCTGCATCTGCCAGTAAAATTTTAAAAATAGAGTATAGAGTATAAACCTCTCTTTGTGGGGTTTCTCCACTGAAGGAAGACACAGCAACTCCGGTCAATGTAGTGGCAATTATGGAACCAACAAGTCCAACTCCAGCCCATAAAAGCCAACCCTTCTGAAGATTGAAAGGCTCCCTCAAATCTGTAACAATGTTTTTACCATTGAATGGGAAAAGCATCAGTCCCTAACATGTTCTAATTCTTCTAAATAGAAGCCAATTGCAAACTAAACTATGGAAAATGAGATTTAAACCAACATGATGCAACAAGACAGAAATACAGCATGCTCATCAAGACAAACTGGTTTGTACAAGCATTAAGGTTCGATGCCAATCATTAATATAAATATTGAAGAATAAATCTTGCTTGAGCACAGTGTCTATAATTGCAGTCAATCAATTGCTCTAGATGCACTAAAATAATAATCAAACTTGTATTGAAATTCATGCTGAAGTTATATTAATATCATTTTGAGCTCTAGATTGGTTGTTGTACGTATAGGCACTATTCTCAGCGCCGTGCAAATATTGCTCACGTTAGAAACATTTTGCCTATTTCCAGATATAACTGAAATGTTCTTAAATGATAATACCGTATTTGAAGAAGTCTTCAGGAAGTGGCTGGAAACTGTTGGCAACACTATAAATTATTCCAAGTACAACAGCAGTGGTCATGCTGTCAAGACAAATAATAGGAGAAAATAAGAAAGTAATCGAAAACTTTATGTACTTTGTTTTCAACACCAGAAAGAAAATTGGAACAAATATTAGGTATAGACAGTAGAAAGGCCAAAATGTGTTTCATACTTTTATTGTTTATAATTGATCTGGTTGACTCTATACTAAAGTTTAAAGCTGTAGGAAATAATAATGATAATAATAATAATAATAATAAATAATAATAATAATAATAATAATAATAATAATAGTTCATGCAGTTAAGAAATAGTATGTTCACTTATCAAATGATAAAATGCATTTAGTATCCGTGAGTACCAATGTCTACTGAGTTGCACACCTTTAATATTTCCTAGAATTTGAGCTTAGACCTAGGTCAATCCCACACAATTGGCAAGGTAGGAATTGTCCAAACTTTAAGTACTCCATTTAAGTTATATCTTTAGTTGATGTGACACTAAACCTCTCTTTAGTTGCAACTAAAGCAACGTGAAAAGAGGCAGCACAACTAAGGCAGGCTAGGATTAGGTGTCCTCCCGACACTCCAATTCACACACAAGGTTCCTAAAGCATGGCAAATGCAAGTAATTAGTAATAAATCTAGAATAGGCTTTGATACATCACAGAATTTGTGCTTAGAACCTAATTCATTCCCCACAAAATCAACTTGTAAAGTGAGGACTATAATATCTGTTTAAAGCATATTATCAGTATAGGACTAAACCACCACCCATGAGCTACAATTAAGGACCCAAAGAAGTCACAACTAAGGTAGGGTAGGGTGACCGCAAGTAAGTCTTTCCAAGTAGGAAAAATTGACATGCTACTAAATGTCCCCCAAGTTCATCAAGAGCCTACATTACATAGACTGTACCATAACACTCTCTCTTTCCTTTCTAAATCTATGTTGGAGATCACATTTCAACTAGAGATATAGTCAAATTAGTATACAAGTGGGTATAAATTCATCTTACAAACCGATCTTGTAAGATTGAGTTAAACTAAATTCCACTTTCTAAGATGGTATCAAATTGAGAGAGTGTATTGGAGATCACACATTAATTACAAATGTGATCAAATTATAGTATATAATTAAGAGCAAACTTCACCTTACAAACTGGTTTTGTAAGATTAAATTAGGTTGAAAGTTCAGTTTTTAAGAATCTTCTGCTCTAAAATTCAATAAAAGCAAACGTTACTATTGGAAGTCCCATATCGATTAAAGATAAAGTCAATTTAGAGTATCTAAGTAGGTGCGAATATCACCTTACAAGCCGGTTTTATGGGTTTGAGTTAGGCTTAAATTTCACTACATAACATGGTATCAGAGCCATTGTTAGAGCCTACCCTAGCGAGATTTGTTAGGTATATTGTTTCATTCGCTATCAGGCTGCTATACCTTGGCATGAGGGGGTGTGTTGAAAGTCCCACATCGACTAAAGATAAGGCCAATTTAGAGTATATAAGTGAGTGCAAATTTCACCTTACAAGTCAGTTTTATGGGGTTGAGTTAGGCTATTCTTAACACTTACAAAGTAAGAATTCAAACATTTTACAAGTATGAAGTTTTGAGCAAAAGAATGACAACCTAAAAGCCTAATGTGATATTTGCTATATAAAATGTGGTTTCACATCTTCTTTGCAAGTCAATGACTCATCCAAGACACTTCAGAACAAAAAAGTGGAACTAGTTTCACAATTTACCAACTAACTTCAAATATTACAAAGGTAAAAGAGTCCAGAGGAGTATCATACCCCTGATCCAACAAAAGTATCTCTGCCTTGTCTTCTAAACTTAGTACATCAGGTTTGATCCCAAGATATGGCAGAGCAACTGCTTCGGTCAAACCTGTCAACACAAAACTGCCTGGGAATAAATTAATGGCCCAACATACAACAAACAGTAACATAGAAATCTTATAACATATAAATCAATTGACAGTAAAGCTAAGAAGTTCCCAAATGTTATCTTCAAAACACACCCCAATCCACAAGCAAGAGAAGTCAATGAAACTGTTTGCCATTTCCAAGGCACCTCCCATCGCCTGAGAATAGGCCATTCCAATCCCGATTCCTGAAAAACGGACAAAAGATTACAGAATTTGATTAGAACGCACTCATAACATTACAGTTGTTTACATTATAATCAATAGTACATTGTCATGCATGATAAGATTACTGATTAAAAAATATATTTAGAAAGATTCTTAATTGATTGGCAAAACAAAAGATCTTTATAAATAATTTACGAAATTAAATTGGTTCATATATTATTGTATACAAAAGCAAACAACATAAAGACTTCTAACTCGTAATTTCACTGAAATGCACTCAATTCAGACATGCGAAGGGAATCATATTATGATAGTAAATTGGTATTGAGTGAACTAAAATCCCAATCACCATATACCCAATTTGAAAAAAAAAAAAAACACTCTTCTAATTCTCCGTTCTCTCAGCCGATCACAAGTAGCATAGAAAATCAAACATTTTACTAAACATGCACGTAAATTAAAGCGAAAAAGACAACTATTCCCACGACAATTTATGAACTCAAATTCATAGGAATGAATAAATAGTAAAAAGAGTGAAAGAAAAGAGTGCCTTGTCTCCAGTGTTGAAGAAGCAAACTGAAGAAAGGGCCTTTTTGGAACCCAAATTGAAGTGGTGCGGGAGAAAGGGTTTTCTGTGGAGAAATGCGTGGCTTTGTTTTGAGATGGTTTTGAAGGAAGAGCAAAGCTTGTGGGGACCGATGAGGGTGGAAGGTAATGGTGAAAACATAGAAGAAGAAATTAACGTTGAATTTGAAAGCATTATGTGAGGTGAAGACTATGAAAGTTGGATTCGAAAAAGAAAAACTTTGAATGTTAATCCTTTTGATTATGTGCCCACGAGCAGAGCAGCGGATAAGACTCCTCACTACACTACACTTCCAGTTTCTTTACTTCAACTGTTTCAAAAATTTGGAATGAATTCTTCAAACAATCAAAATATATATATATATATATATATATATATATATATATATATATATATATATAAATGCTAGTTTTTAGCAAATTTAATTTCCTTAAGATCTTTCTTTTTATTTTAGAATATAAGTTTTTTCTTGAAATTAAAGTTAGTTTTCGTAAATTTATATTATATTTATAAATAAGTTAAAAACCATAAAATATAAAATAAAAAGGAAAATCATTGAAAAACAAATTGGACTAGTGGTTTTATAACCATGTAATATTATTATAATTTTAGAGTGTTGTGTCAAGTTATTGCAAATATCATCAAAAGCTAGAGAAGGTTGGGGTGCTCATGTTACAAAGACAAAGAAGGAAAGGAAAAAAATTGAGTGAGATATAAATATGGATAAGTAAAGAGGAAAAAACAAAATCCCCACCGTTAATTTCAAAACCCATACATTCTAGGGTGGATGATGCATTTTTGCCTTGCAATTTACAACAGTAACATTCTCTTCCATTGGATAAAGAGTATTTATGACCAAAATAGAATATTTTATATCATGATCGAATAAAATTTCAAAAAGTAAAAAATTAAAACCAATGTTATATTCCAAAATCGTCTTATTATAATTTACAATATCAATGTTGATAGATTTTGTCCAATCTTAAGAAGGAAATAAATTTGAAGTAAATTATATCAATATTAACGTAATTAATTTAAGAAATTATATATATATATATATATATATATATATATATATATATATATTTTCATGAAAACTTTTTTTTCTATCATTATTTCTCTATTTTTTTATGTAAAGAAGCACAATGAAACTGATAATGAAAGGAGGAATTCTACCTTATCATATTTATGAATGGATAATATTAAGTTTATTTATTCTTAGGAGTTTCTTTAGAAAGAATTTCTAATTGTATTATGTTTATAAGGTAATGTTGTCCAAGATTTTAAGATAGGAAGTCTATGAACAGAGACACCTTAAAGAAAACTTGTTCTCAACCATTTTAGGAAAATAGTTAGGATCTAATTCTTGAATATCTTACAAAAACAACTTTGGATACCAACTGATGAAAATGTATAGAAAAATATTCAAGAATTTTAGAAAAATATTCAAGAATCTTACAAAAACCCAATTTGTTCTCTTTAGAAAAATATTCAAAACCAATTTGTGTGCATGTGTGTGTGGAAGAATAAGAGACCAATCCTACATTATCTAAATCTCTACCTGTATCTTTTATTCCTAAATTAATATCAATTATCCTTTCTTCTTCCCCATCTCCTTTTGAACCTCTACCCTCACCATGAAGCTAAGCTTCTTGCATCATAAAGTACAAAACTTTTCATACTAACTACCAAAAAAGAAAAATCACCTACTACCATCTTGTCTTAAACCTTCCTCATAACAAAGACTATGTTACGTTGTCCAACAACCTTTCTAAACCAAGAGAACCTTCTACTTCTCAAGTAATTCAATACAATCAAAATATATTCAGATCATAAGGTCAAGAATATTGCAAACAAAATTTCAAAAATTAACAAAGCAAAAATTATAGCAAGCACAAGAGAACCTCCAAGAACGAATCAATTGGAAGAACCAAATATCATAGTATTTGTATCGTGGATATCCATATTCGTTAATCTCTAATTTACAAAAATAATCTTATATATATATATATATATATATATATATATATATATATATATATATATATATATATGTTTCGGTACACCCAATAAGTCTCATATCGTTTAGAAGTCGAAGTCAAGCGAAGTTTAAATTCTCCTACCTCCTTCCACCCTCCGAGGCACCTTTTAAGGACAAAATCGTGACGGAGCTAAAATGTTCCAAAGCGGACGAGCCTTCAACTTTCCTTGCCCTCGATTGGGGGGCTTGTTCCGGTACACCCAATAAGTCCCACATCGCATAGAAGTCGAGGTCAAGCGAAGTTTAAATATTCCTACCTCCTTCCACCCTCTGAGGTGTCTTTTAAGGTCAAAACCGTGACGGAGCTAAAATTCCAAAGTGAACAATACCTCGGGACCTAGATTTTTATAGTTAAAATATTTTGGTAAACATTTTTATAATTTTTTTTGTAAATATATGCGGATACCTGAATAACAAATACTCGCACGGTCCATTAACATCCCTAATAGTCACAAAGACGATATGGCAATAGTCTCAAAATTTTATATACTATTTTTTTTTTTCAAATTTATTGTAATAAAATAATTATCACTAAATATACAATTTAAAATTAATTTGAAAGACTAATTATTAATTTAAAATGATAAAGGTCTAAAATAAAATTTGAAAAAAAAATTGTAAGGAGCATAAATACATTTTTATTACATATAATATATTTTCCAAATTTTTTTCTTTGAGTTTAATATATAATTTATTGTAAAAAATTTGGATTTCTTTTGTTCGAACAATATTAATTAACCTAAAATCATTTTTGAATAAAATTATTTAAATAAAAACTAATTTTAATTATAATTAATGCTAAATTATACCCATAGTCAATTATATGTAACATTTGATAATAAAAATTATTCTTTATAATTGTTTTTTGCGTAGATAGTTGGTTTAATATAACATTTATTGACAACTACTGTAACAAAATTATTAAATAATAATGTAGAGAGAAAAATAATTAGTCATCATATTGACTAAGTTAAATATCATCTTATAAACTAAAAACTATTGATATATAGAATAGTCTCTATTATGAATAAAATTACTTTTTAGAGAGTTTAGTAGTGTTTGATTTACCAATAGTCGGATGTAGGTATACATGGTTTAGAGAAAATGGAACATCCAAAAGTAAAATTGATAGGATACTAGTATCTCAAGATTAGTTAGATCTTTGGTCAGATGGTAAACAAATAGTCCTAGATAGAATTGTATTTGACCATTGTGGATTGGTTCTACAAATGATGAGATGCCTCTAACCAAGGGACCCACAACAAGAGAAATGGCTAGGAGGATACAAGAAGAATGGGCCTCCAATGCACATACAAGGCCCAAGATGAACTTTACATGGGCCAAGAAAGATGTGAAGACCTAGCTTAAGACTCTTTATTTGTAAATTTTAGAATAGGGTTTATTTTTGGGCATTGTAATTTGGGCTTTGTAGAATAGGGTTTTTGTTTGGGCCATGTATTGGGCCTTGGAGGATTTTTGGGCTTTGAAGAGAATTGGACCAAAGAAGAGTTGGGCTTGAAATTGGCCCAACAAGAGGGAGAGTGCATTTGTGAGAGGATCTAGATCCTTCTTGCCAAGCTTGGTCACCAAGCTTCTCTTATGCGCCTAAAAGCAAGTCCCTTGTGACTTACTTAGGTGGCAAGTCACACTTGCCTCATGCTCTCTTTTTGGCTCCAAATACCACATTTTAGACCCTTTTTTCCTCCATTTTTCTAGACCACTTGGCTCTCCTTTTCTAATATAAATAGAGAGCTTAAGACCCTTGTATTTTCATTCATGAATATAGTAGAGAAACTCTGTTGAGATGACTCCAGACTCCTCTCTTTTTGTGAATCAACTTAGGCTAGAGTTCTCCTTCTTGGTTTCCTCTAGCCCTCTTCCTTGAGTGTTGGCCCAACCTCACTTGAGAGCTTCTCCAAACACCATTGCCGCAACACCTCTCCTCTCATCTTCTAGCTTCCGCACCTTCATCCTTCTCCATAGAAGCCTCATCAATTCCGCGTGGCTTCTCCTTGACTTCCTTACTCTTGAATATGGACTCATCAACAAACCAATGAAGTTGATTGGGTCCTAAACCCTCTATAGTATTAGATGCTTGGAAACAAGTAAATGGTTTTAATGATATCATAAAGAGTTTTTGGAGACGGTACCAAATAAATGGCACATGTTTATATGTTAAGAAGGAGAAACTAAAAATGGTAAAAAGGGATTTAAAATTGTGGAACAAAGAGGTGTTTAGGAAATAAATAGGAAGAAAAACATAATAGTTAAAAAAATAAGAGACTTAGACATCATGGAAGAGAATTGTGGATTATGTGAGAATAGGAGAAGGCAAAGATGAGAAATTTTCGCTGAACTTAATAAAATAAGCTTCTACCAAGAATCCTTAGAAAAACAAAAAGTAAGAACAAAATGGATTGCTTTAGGGGACTCTTACTCTATATCTTACCATTCTGCAATTAATTGGAGGAGAATGAAAAATGGAATAAAAGGTCTGAACATACATGGGAATGGATTTAGGAACCTAAGGTGGTGAAGGATGAGATCCAAGTTTTTTTTAATGATATCAATTTTATTAAAAACCTCTAGGAAGTTTTAAAAAATGAAATTATAAAAGCAGTCATCGACTTTCATATTCAAGGAACATGGCCTAGAAGATGTAATGCAACATTTATTACTCTCATATTGATAATAGAAAACCAGCAAGAGTTAAAGAAGTACAAAGTCAATCTCCTTGGTAGGATGCTTATACCAAATAATCTCAAAGCTATCAGCAAGTAGGCTGAGGAGGGTTCTGCCTAAAATAATAGATGAAACACAATAAAACTTTTTTTATAGACAGGAATCTTCTAGACAGTGTTTTAGTTGCAAATGAGTCCATGGATGAGATAAGAATTAAAAAGAAAATTTGTTTGGTTTTAAAGGTGGATTATGAGAAAGCTTACGACTTATTTAGGTGGAATTTTTTAAATCATATGATGGAAAAACTAGGATTTTGTGAGAGATGGATTAAATGGGTAAGAGGATGCATAAAATCAACAACTATCTCAATTCTAGTTAATGGAAGCTCCACGGAAGAGTTTAGACCTTCAAAAGGAATTAGGTAATCCACTTGCACTTTTTTCTCTTTCTTATTGTAGAAGGGGGACTGGCAAGTATAGTTAGACAGACACAAAGTTGACATTTTTGAAATGTAGTCAAAATAAGAAGAAGAGAGATAGAAGTAAGCATGCAACAATAAGTATATGATACCTTTTTCTTGTGAGGATAAAACGCAAAATGTCTTAACCTTGAAATCTATTTTAAGATGTTTTGAGGTTGCATCGGGACTTAAAGTGAATTTTTATAAGAGCAAATTGAGAGGTGTTGGAGTTAGTGACAATCAACTTAGCATATTTGTTGTTGTTTTGGATTGTTCAACAATGAATTTACATATTTGGGGATACCAATTGGTGGAAATTGTAGAAATGTAAAATTTTGGGATCCAATTTTACACAAATTAGGAAGAGACTGAGACAACAGAAAGGTAGACAATTATCCTTTGCAGGCATATTGTGTTTGATTAAATCGGTCCTAATTGCCCTTCCACGTTTTTATTTATCTTTCTTTGAAGCTCCAAAAACAATTGTAAAAGAGATAACCAAAATACAAAGACAATTTTATAGGAATAGGGAACACATGAAAAGAAAATAGCATGGGTGAAATGGTCAACAATTTGTAAGCCAAAAGAGATAGAGGGTTTAGATATAAAGGATATACAAAGGTTTAACAAGACACTTTTAGCAAGATAGAAATGTAGATATGCATATGATTATATAAAGGAATATGGAGAAACATACTAGAATCTACAAGGATGTTAGTGGAAAACGGGAAGTGCACCAGTTGCACATAGCAAGTAATCAATATCGTTCTCTCCATATGGACTTGTGCAACACATGATAACTCTCACAATTCACAATTCAACTAGACAACAAAGCTCACAAAAACACAAAGAAACTATTTATGTACTTTTATCAAAGAATTGGTGTGCAACAAAAATTTAACATAGATATATATACAATTATCAAGACTAGATTTCGTTCACTTATTTCACATGCATTCACAAACATTTCAATTCCATATTCAAGTCAAAATCAACTCATAAGATTACTCAAATCCTATTCCTAGTGACTTTGAGCCTATGATAACTCATCAAGTTCTAAGTCCTTAGATCCTAATTAAGCAAACATCCATTAAGTTCAAGAGTCTTAAGATTACTAAGGAAACATGTTTTATCCTTAGATACACACTCCATTAGGTATTTAATTTCAATTATAGATTCAAAAGACACTTTCCAACACCTCAAGATCCACAAACAAGCCAAGGTGATCAAGCCACAAAAAGCATTAAGCACAAAAATCAAATACTAACTTGAATTAGAAAAGCATATATATATATATATATATATATATATATTAACAACACAAATTACATAAGAATTTAGTTCATTTCATCTAATCTCAACAAATAGATAGCTCTCCATGGTGGAAAACTTAAGGTTTACAAATAGAAGAGATAAGGAAGAAATGGAAACCAAAGAGAAGATGCAAGCCTTCTCCCAGTTTCTTTGCAGCTGTTCGAAGCTTCAATTATGCCTCCCCTTCGCATCAGCACCTCCAATTCGTAAATCTTGTCCCTCATCAAACCCCAAAATGGGATAACACCATGGATGAAGATTGAGGACCCAAGGTGGAATATGAGAGTTTCCCAACACCCCAAACAACCTCAAAAAGCTTCTCTCAGTCACTTTAGGTGGACAAAATCGTGGAAGGAAGAAAATGTCCCAAAGCCTCGCGAGAAACATGTTTAAATACACATTTTTTACATATCAGCGTCGTCGCCGCCTAGTGTCATCTCAACACCACTGAGCGCTATCAGATAAAACATAGAACAATATCTTCTGTGAAGTTAGTGCTCGACCACCAACATCTACTTTTTGAATGTAAGGTAGAAAATTTCGCTTTTGGATCTATGTTATAAATGGATAGAAATAATAACAATCTTACACAACAAAGTCATGAAACATTTTCATCATTTTAATATACCAAGATTGAATAGAAAAGGAAATCTGATTTGAAAGTTTACTTGGATGACTTTAATGAGAAGTATATGAGATCATAGAAATAATGTTTTGTTTAGAAATGCAAAGATTGATGGGGTGGAAATATTTATAGGTGTACAACCGAAAGCATGAGCTTGGATTAGAAGCAAAATTCTGAAAGCTATTTTCTCATACTCTGATTGGTGTCTATGTCCAAAAACCTGAAGGATAATGATTTTTTAACCCACTTTTTTTGACCCACTTTTAACCCATCACTCTCATCATCCTTAGATCATCTATTTTAATTTTTTGTAATGATGTGATGTGATGATCTAAGGGTGATGAGAGTGGTAGGTTAAGAATGGGTTAAAAAAGTGGGTTAAAGTATCATTGTCCAAACCTGAATTACATGTATCCAAAAATAACTCTATATCTCAGGTTTAGTTTTAGTGTGAGGTAGATCCCTATCGTCTTGTTGTATTTTGTTTTTTGTTAGTTGTGTGCAGGTATGCAAGAATGACAGATGAAAAATTTGGTCTTAGAAATCATAATGACTGACAACCATAAAAGGATTATACGAGCAATACTACAAATGACCAATTCTGAGATCATTTACTTGTGCATCACCAATGGTAGTGATAAAAGGTGTATCAAACATGATAAATTTTTATAAGTGTTATAGGGGTTTTATGAGGTCTAGAGTTAGGTTTAGTGATTTATGCCATTGTAAGATGTATATATGTTTTTTGTAAAAAGGTTGAAGTATCCAAGTATTTATGTATTTATTCAATCTTTATTGATGATAAAATAAATGAATAAAAAACTATTATATTGGTTTGTTAATTAGAGTCTAAATTGGTCTCTATAGTTAGCTACCATACGCTAATGTTACATATCAATTTATACTCTAATTCACAAATCAATTATAATTTTTTATTTATAATAAAGATTATTTTAGATAATAATAACTAATTTTTATCTCTAAAATATATTATTATTTAATAATATTCTTGTAATGTTTTGATTTTAATATAATAAAAAAAACTTACGGTCTTACAGAATCTTTAATTTTATTAATCTAATTTGAGCTCTATTAAATCTAATATAATATTTAGTAATCGTATTTATTATATGAAAATTAACATTAATATATAATTAATCTTGAAATAACTTAAATTTACAAAAAAAAAAAAAAGAGTTGAGATCCTTTTCAAATTAATTATATAAGACTGTAATTTTTCTATACTAAAAATAAAATATGTGAAATACTTATTATACTGAATTAAATATTTCTCATATTATTCCTTATTTTTATATACACATTTGTCTTAACGAAACTTTTAGCTTTTATAATAAAAATAAAAATGATTTATAAAATTTCATAAAAATGCAAGTACTTTTATTAAATGTTTATAACAATTAATACAAATTAAAACATTGTCATGCATACTTCAATACAAAATTAGTTTTATGTTTTGATAATTACTTTTTACCAAAATAATATTTATATATATTTTTTAATTATAATCAATTTTTTTATTATTATGGAAAAAATGTGCACACATCATGTCCTGGTTAAAATAGTATATATTTACCACTATCCGTTAACCCATCTAAATCTGAACGTTGTGATTGGACTATATTCTTCTTTTTGTTCTATACAAGTTAAATTGGACTTTGTGAGTAAATAAAAATCTTTCTGTATATAGTTAAGAATAAAAAATATGGAATAGATAATTGAAGCAATGTCCCTCACACACACAAATCTGTGTTTTTGTCTTTTTACCATAAAATACTCTCACTTCACTTTCCTTTCACACCTTCATCTTTGTCGGTGGCTACTTAAACCCTAAGTCATAGTACAAATAAAAAATTACTTTTCTAAAACATCCTTACAAACATTGTGATCAATAAAGAAAAACAGATTAAATAAAAAAAAACTTGAACAGAGAAAAAAAAGTTATTTCTATATTGGTTGTCAATATAATTTTTTATTACAAAATAATTAAAATGTCAATGTCAAAATAACTTAATCTTGAACTGACACTACTTACCAATAAATTGTCAAAATATGTTATATAATTACTATAACATATCAATTTGATAACTTTCTATCTGTACAAAAGTTATCCTAAAATTATAGCTTAATCTTATTATTTTTTCTAGAATATTATTGACTTTTGATTAAGTAAAATTTAATTTGTAATAAATGCTAGTATTATTGTGATAGGATATAAAGTGTTTGTAGTACACTCCTGTCAATAAATAAATACATACAACCTCGATTTCTGCACATTGCATCAGACTTGTCCCTTACTACTACAACCAACAAACTATTAAGATTTAATTTCTTAATTTGGAAACTAAACCTAGGATTAAGACAGTACACATACATAGCATTAAACATTTTGTGTCACAAAAATAACAACTTTAGTGCTTTTGATCTTCAACATTTTTAAATTAATGTTAGTCATTTTATCAAATATAAGCCATAAAATAAATTTTGTTGATTTTTTTTACAATTTTATATAGATTTTACTGGTTAACTATTTTTATTTTTTTAATAAATTATAGTTGATGCATCTAAGATAATCTCAACACACTTGACTAACAACATCTTAGTACAACATTTTTACATTTTGGACAACATCTTAAAGTTTTTGCATGATATTTTAATCACTCAAAAAAGTTTAATTATTGTGAAATAACATATCAAACTTTGGGACCAATAAAATTACCCTTTTTATTAACCTTACATTGAAAATTAGTTACTATACTCTTATATTAATTTTTATTAAGAGAATGCATAAAATAAAATAAAGAAGAGAAACAAAAACAGATCCAATATTTCAACCACACACCAATTATAACTATCCATGAATCTCTTCTGAACCTTTTCACCAAGTAAAACATATTTGATGATAATTTGGTCATGTTACTAGGAGATTGCAAATTTTCTACACCTTTGCATATGTATGTACAATAACAATATTCTTTTAAGAGGAGATAACATTACTCCAAGAATAATTTTTAAAAATTAATTAATTTTAAAGAATATTGAAAGATAAATATTTTAACTCAAACAAGTACAATAAAAGTTAAATTAAATTCACCCTAGATGCAACTAATATGTTTATTAAAAAATATTTAATTTTTTTTTACGAAAATCAATTAAGAAAAAAATAAAAAAAATATAACGTAAAAGCATAATGTTAAACAAATATTCAACTACACCTAATTTAATTAAAATAGCTGCAAAGTTAAAATTTTCTATTTGATTGTTTAACAAAAATAAAAAAAATTAACAAACCTTTTCTTTATTTGCTATCTCCTCTGGTTTAAAATTATATACTTTAATTATTATAATATTTCAAATCTTTATGACAAAAGAAAAACAATTACAAGAGAGAGTAAAATGAATTTAAATATAATGAGCTAAAAGTACACTTTTTGTCCATAAAGTAAAAAAAAAATCATATAAATTTATTATTTAATAATTAAATTTACCAACCAATTTTTGTTTAATAAATTAATTTAACTTTTTCCAACTTTCAACTACTTTTTATTTATTTTTGAATGAACTCTAATATGAATTAACTTATTCCCTGTTTATTTCTTGTTATTTACTATTTAACTAGGACATGGGAGCCTTGTATTTTAAGATATATCCTAAACTTTACATGTACCAATCTTTTCAGAGGAATCACAGAAGAAGGACAAGGGATTGGTGTGTAAGATCTACTAATAATTACTGAAAAATAAAAATATAAAATGAAATAAAGTAAAAGTGTACACAATCTCATAATTTAGCAGCAGATGACAGAGAAAGGATTAGTAGCTTTATCTTTTTTCATTTTCCCACTTTTCCTACTATGCTTGTTTTTGACTGCATTTAACAATACCAGAATTAAGTTATCTCCTCTTACAGAGTTTACATAATTAAACTTTGAAGTTTAAACTAAAACATCTTTTCCGGAATTCACAAAGGTCGACTTTTGTATAGTCATATGTTTTAAGTTTATGCTAGAACTAGTATATCATTTCTAGCCGTAGTAGGTTTTTATTGTTCTCTCTTTCCCACTCTCTCTTCGGTGCAGCATGTACGAAATTCATTGCTTTGTTTGATTGCTTAGAAAAAGAAACATTTGACACATTTTTCCTCTTTCTTTTACTCTTCTCTCTTTGGAATCCAGATCTCCAAACTACTGCTCTTCCCCATCTTCATATGCTAAGTAAGAGATCTTAAATTCTATCAGCAGAATTTCTTCGTTTCTTCTACTTATTGTCCTTGTCTTTTTGAATTCTCTTTCTTTCTTCTTGGGATCCAAGGTTGAGTCTTTTATGCTTCATTATGTAGATGAAGTTGTTCTTGATTACTTAGCTTTCGTGGGTATTCATGTATAGCTCTTAATTTGGTGGTTTCGTTCTCGAGTGAGTATGTTGTTGGAGTTCGTGTTCCTTGTGTTCCTTTCGCCTTCTGGGTTAGTTAAGATGTCTGTATGTTTTTTCTTTTAAGTTGGTGTTGTTGTGGGTGGTGTGTAAATGCTTCTATTTCCTTGTTGGATAGCCAAGACAAACAAGTGAAACTTATGGAGCTTAAGCTTCAGACTGTTGAACAGATCTGGAGCTCACTTTTAAACTCTCTTTTTCTTTACTTTTTCAGCAATGGTCACTGTGTATTACTGACTAGTTAATAATTTCTCCAGGGTAGTGATTGAAAGTGGCTTGGTTTTTTCTATTGTTGTGATTTGAAGTTTCTTACCCTCAATGTTATAATTAAGTAATAACTGACGAGTTGATGATCAATAGTTGGATTTTTTATTTTTTTATTTTCTGTATGATTGTATCATAAACTTGCAACGTGTCTGTTTTCTTCATTAGAAGCAAAAGGTATCTTGTTTTGACATGAGATTTTTATGCTAGATCTTGAGTGGTTGTTGTGGATTACAGCCTTGATATTGTGGTTCTGAATAAGAATTGATCCCTTTTCAGGTTCTAAATGGCCAAAACAAGTTCAGCTGATGGTAGAACTAGAAGCTCTGTACAGATCGTCATAGTAGTTGGTCTGTGCTGTTTCTTCTATATATTAGGAGCGTGGCAGAGAAGTGGTTTTGGAAAGGGAGATAGCATAGCTTTGGAAATTACTAAGACAAATGCAGAATGTGATATAGTTCCAAATTTAAGTTTTGACTCTCATCATGGTGGAGAAGTTGGTGAAATTGATGAAGCCGAATCAAAGCCTAAGGCATTTAAACCATGTGCTGCTCGCTATACTGATTACACTCCATGTCAGCATCAAAAGCGTGCCATGACCTTTCCTAGGGAAAACATGATCTATAGAGAGAGACACTGCCCCCGAGAGGAAGAGAAGTTAAAGTGTATGATCCCTGCACCCAAGGGGTATGTTACACCATTTCCTTGGCCGAAGAGCCGTGACTATGTTCCATTTGCTAATGCTCCCTACAAGAGCCTTACAGTAGAGAAGGCTATTCAGAATTGGATCCAATATGAGGGAAATGTGTTCAAGTTTCCTGGTGGTGGAACACAGTTTCCTCAAGGTGCTGATAAATATATTAATCAAATAGCATCTGTGATACCTATAACTAATGGGACAGTGAGAACAGCGCTAGACACCGGTTGTGGGGTATATTTTTCATCTCAAATTCCAGATGAATTTTGTCAAATCTCTTTGGCCATTCTTGTACATTTTAATGTGATAGTTGCATTCCTGCATCATTACTTTTTGGCTATGTATTCTTATGTCAGGTTGTTTGCTCAGGTTGCCAGCTGGGGTGCATATCTTTGGAGCAGAAATGTTATTGCCATGTCCTTTGCACCAAGGGATAATCATGAAGCACAAGTTCAGTTTGCTCTTGAAAGAGGTGTCCCTGCTGTCATTGGCGTTTTGGGGAGCATAAAGTTGCCCTATCCATCTAGAGCCTTTGACATGGCTCATTGTTCTCGCTGTTTGATACCTTGGGGAGCAAATAGTAAGAACTTCACATCATATACTAGCTTCTCTAATATATAATCTACTTGTTGTAAATAAGAAACCACTGGCACTGCTTTCCCATTCTTGTTTCTCCTGCTTCTGATTGATTTTTGAACTTGCATTGTTTTATTTGTGATACCAACTGTTTAAAACTGCATTTTGGGCTATTCATTTGCAGATGGAATATATATGATGGAAGTTGATCGAGTACTAAGACCTGGTGGTTATTGGGTGCTCTCGGGTCCTCCAATCAATTGGAAGGTTAACTACAAAGCCTGGCAGAGACCTAAGGAAGACCTTGAGGAAGAACAAAGAAAGATTGAAGAGACTGCTAAGAAACTTTGCTGGGTGAAGAGGTCAGAGAAGGCTGAAATAGCCATTTGGCAAAAGGTTGTAGACTCTGAATCATGTCAGAGAAGACAAGATGATGATAGTGTAGAATTTTGCAAGTCCTCAGATGCCGATGACGTCTGGTATGTTTGCCTCATTTTTTAGTTTTATAATTTTACATTTTAATGGTTTAGTGTTGATATTCCCGTTACTTTTTTCTACCAGTCATGAAAACAAACATACATGTACATTTATGCATAAAAGATAAAATGATGGGATAAAAAGCTGATATTTATACATAGTTCTGTCCTTTAAATGTGAGCACTGCTTAACTTTGTTCTCAAATGAAGTGGTGTACTGAGTTGGAATGGCTTTGTTCTGTGGCTATAGGTATAAGAAAATGGAGGCCTGCATTACCCCAAGTCCTAAAGTTTCTGGTGGGAATCTGAAGCCATTTCCAAGCAGGCTTTATGCCATTCCTCCTAGAATTGCCAGTGGCTCAGTTCCTGGAGTTTCCTCCGAGACATACCAGGATGACAACAAAAAGTGGAAAAAGCATGTAAATGCTTACAAGAGAATTAATAGACTGTTGGACTCGGGAAGGTACCGTAACATTATGGATATGAATGCTGGATTGGGTAGTTTTGCTGCTGCTATCCATTCTTCAAAGTTATGGGTCATGAATGTTGTGCCTACTATAGCTGAGACAAATACACTGGGTGTGATATATGAGCGAGGACTAATTGGCATCTATCATGATTGGTATGGTTTCATAAGTTTATCCCAATTCATTCGTGTCTGCTCTTAGTCTGAATTATTTAAATTTGATGACTATTTTCACATGCTATCATTTAATAATTCTCAAAATAGATGTAATATCATGTGAAGTTGTTTGCTGATGCTATATGATGTTTTTTTTTTTTTTTTTTTTTTTTTTTTTTTTTTTTTTTTGTATTGAATTGTGATTAGTTTGTAAATTTTTAGCAGTTAGTTTTGTTAAAGATCTTTCTTCGGTTCCTTTTTCACCCAGGTGTGAAGCCTTTTCCACATATCCACGAACATATGACCTCATTCATGCTCCTGGTCTCTTTAGTCTGTACAAGGATAAGTAAGTTTTTCTTCTGTCACTATTCAACTTGTTAACTTATAATTGAAACTGCAGTCACATGTTAATCCTTATTTGTTGCCTGCTTAGCTTGTGATTATAGTTTTGATGATTTGACCTGAAATTGGTAATAGGCTTAAAAAATTGGAACTGGACTAATATATATTGTCATTACACGGTTTCAAAGTTCGCTCAAGTTGTATGATATTTTATGGTGCTATGTGGGGAATCAGGTGGTAATTTGATCATATCTGTCTTTTTGTTTCATTCAGTAGTCAATTTTGGGCGTGTAAAATGGTTTATTGGAAGTCTAAAATAGGACTCATGAAGAAGTAACTGTTAACATGTGTGGTATGGTTGTTAGATAATCATGTACTATTGAGTAGATCTAGTAATTTTCAGGTTATGAGATATTTGGACTTGGTATATCATTAACAGACAGAATCAGTAGATATTTAGTTGAATTTGCTTATAGCAATTGTGTGTTCATTTCCTGTGCCTCAATCATGTGTGTGAGAAACCAAATGCAGATGCAATGCAGAAGATATTCTTTTGGAGATGGACCGGATTCTGCGACCAGAAGGAGCTGTCATATTCCGTGATGAAGTGGATGTGTTAATTAAGGTAAAGAAAATAGTTGGAGGAATGAGATGGGATACTAAAATGGTTGATCATGAGGACGGTCCTCTTGTTCCTGAGAAGGTGCTGATTGCTGTTAAGCAGTATTGGGTTACTGGTGGAAATTCCACATCAACACAATAATCACTGAACCAAAGTTGGAATTCTGGTTTGCCCTTTGGCTACCGGTATCTTTCTGCATACCATTTTCACAGAATTCATATGGTATTTTGGCTCAATTGGGCATTGCAACAGTGACAGAGTTAGAAGTTAAAGAAGTTTTGCACAATTGTCACTTACCTAATATGTTGTTAATTTATTGATGAAGAAAGCTACAAACCTATTATGATTCAGGTTTATGCCACTTGGCAATTTTTGGAGTAAGTTACTTATCTTGTACAATGTTGCATTCAGAAGTGAACACCTTCTCAACCTCTTTCTCACTTCCTTTTTATAGTTATATTCATTAGGTTTAATAATTTGAACCCTATATTTGTACTTCTTTTAATATGTACACCTACATAAACTCTAAGTTTTAGTTCTTAAAACGAGTACCCTTCTTTTGCCTTTTTGCCCTCATATTTGTCAAAGTTTGTGGTTAAGTTTCTATATCTAGTAAACTCTGTTTTAGTTTTTGTTCAAGGAGTTTTTTTTTTAATATTTAAATCAACTTTGGTATTTTAGAATTGTCACAAAATTTAAACTGCTGACATTTTAGGTAATTTGCTAAATCGTTTACTATTTTTATTTTCCAATTGTTAAATTAAAACTTCGAGATGTTTGTAAGATGTGCAGTTATAGGAGGTGATATCTGATATCAGATATATTGAGTATCTGAAAATTTAACTGTAGTTGGATATGCATATAGTGACAAATATGTTTATGGCCGTATAAGGAATATGGTAAAAATTATAATGAATTAAACTTTATCGATGTTTTTATTATTTCTACAGGGAAGAGATACACAATGAACAAAAAGAAAAAGAACAAATTGAGGGGTTTATCAATGGTTAATTATATCAACTGGGCTTGGATTTGATTTGAGCTAGTTATGATTTTAAGGTTATCTGATATGCTGATAAATGGTATCAGGAACTCAGTTTCTCTGGCACATCAAATCACATTCAATACTTAAAATTGACCCACTACTTGAACAAAGTAAGTGAAATGATATCCACATTACGAGCATTAAATAGAAATGCAAAATCAGTGTTTAGAATATTTGAAGCTAATAATGAATAACAAATGAAACAACTCCCACAATAGTATAGCCAACCTAGTAAATAAATATTAAATATAAACCTAACTCCATGACATGACTCACTTAGTCTTTTATAGCTTTTTCTTTAATTGAAGGACAACCCACCTCAATGGAATCATAACACGGTCGGCAGAGGGTCTTTCTTATCCATGCTTGATTTGATTTTTGGTTAGAATGTGGCGTAAAACAAATAATGTGACGTTTTGTCAATGTTTTGTGTCTGGTTGGGACTGGTTGCTTGAGTTGCAGGGCAATTAATACCTCTGCCTCTCGCATTCAACATATTTGTTTTTAAAGGTTTCACTTCTCTCACCCATGAGATTAATTAGAGAGTTCCCAACTTCAGCGGCTTCAAGAATGAATAAATCTTTTCAATAATTTGCATACTATACCCTAAATATTGCTGATATTACTTTATTAAATGTTTCATATATTATTCAGTTGAAATTTATATAAAATTAGAGAACAACATACATAGATAATGTATAATATGATGTGTAAGTTTTCTTCTAATTTTTTAGTTTTATTATAAAAGAACATTTTAAATGAGAACAAATTTTTAAAAGGGTAAAACTAGAATAATTATAACTATTAGATTAAGTTCACATTAACTTTTACTACGTGAGTTCAAAACACATAGCACATGCTCGAAAGTAAATGTTGATTGTAGTGCAGAATCCTTTATGGACGTAGGAATTTAGATCCTCTTTTGGTAGTTGGTAATCTACTCAAGATTAAAAGATTTAAATTATGAGTTACTCTTTCATACTCTATTGGAAGAATGTGAGATTGAACTTATTGGAGCTCAATAAGAGGCAAACTACTACATTTATTTGAAAAAGAGGGAAACATATTTAATCAAGTACACACACATTATAAACTTTAAATGTCATTCTTATTGGGTTTAAGATGCCTAATTCTTTCATAATGACCATGTAAAGAGACTACTTTACCAATCTCAAACACTCATCACATGCAATTGGATTTTCTAATTTAAACTAAAACAATAAAGTTCATACTTGTATAAAACATATAAGTACTCTTTCATGATAATCATGCAAAGAAATATATCAATAGCGAAACAAAGAAATATATCATATTTGATATTAACATACATAACTACACTAGAAATATATCATACTTGATATTAACATACACAAATATATCATACTCATATATTCACAAAAATGCCTTAGTGAACTAAAACATTTTTTTTATGCAATATGAATGCTTGGGACAAATTTATATACCTAAAACAAAGGAAGTTATGCATGTAGAATGTATAATAACTCAAGATCCAAAAAATCACAATCAAAACCAAAACTAGTAGCAAGCATAGTGTATCAATGCATAGTTTAAGAAAGACAAATGTGTGAACTTGTACGAAAAATACAAAAATAGGGCAAAACAGATGCAATCTTTTAAAATTAGAAAGTGTTATATTAGAACTTCTAATGCAAGGAGGGTACTCTACCAATTTCAGACACAACAAACAATAAAGAAACAATCCAAGGAAGTCAGTTTTAAGTAGTTATTTTGTGTAAGTTTGGCCATTCAAACATTGCAAAAGTTGGGGGTGATATGTATATGATATTTAAAATAAAACAAATAGGTTTAGAAGTCAAAAGAAAATTAAACAAACTATTTGGTAAAACACCTTTCAGAACTAAAATTATGAATTATGCAATGCAGATGGTTTGAACATATTTGAATGAGTATTTTCATGCAAATTTTCTAAAACTGATAATTCACACCACTAAACATAGAAAGCCTATGTATAGAGACATCTTCTGCAAAAGGAAACTTGTTTTCAGACTTTTCAAAAAGGTTTTAGGATCAAACTTGATTAACTTTCAAGAACCCACTCTTGATACCAATTGTAAGATGTAAACGATGTTCTTAGCCAAGAAGGGGGAGGAGATTGAATTGGCTATTTCTGAAAATTAGGTTCAATTTTAGACTTTTAAAAAACACTTGTTTGAATTCAATTGACCAAGTTTCTAGATATCTATCACACCTGGAACATACATTTTAACATATTAAAAACATAATCAACAGATTAAAATCACTTAATAGAGAATCATGCAATTGTATTAGTATAATTCAATTAACTAAGAAATAGGATCAACAGGTTGAAAAACTAGAAAAATTATGGAGAAAATGCAATTAACACAAAACACATAATCTGATCAAACTACTAATCAAGATTAATTCAAATTCATAGTATAAACAACATTTACACAATAGGTTACATTAAAGCATCTGAATTATACAAAAAGATTTATTAAAATGGTTTTCTTGATGATTTTATCAAAGATCAACTAAGAGAAGAATAATCAAACCTATGTACAATAATTTTTATATTAGTTCACTCATAACAAAGCTACATCTAGTTAGTCAAGGCAACCTTATACTTTTCACTATATCAAAAGTTTTACACAATCCACACAAGATTACACTTTTGATACCTAAACTCCACACCAAGAATCTTGAATCACATAAGAATCTAACTCAAGACAACAAAACTATCACTTGTAGATTTGGAATCACACTAGACAACACCTAGATACCCAAGAAAGAGCAAACCTTGGTAATGGCTCTCCCTAGCCATCCAAACGCTTTCTTCAAGGAACCCACACAAAGCCAATAACACTCCAAGATTCCAAGAAGCAATTCACAAACGTTTCACACTCAAAATGATTTTGTCCTTGACCTATCTGAAAAAAACAAGCTTTATAATCTGTCAACTAACATATTCAATAGGTTAACTTTTCTGTTCAATTTGTTGATTTCACTTGATTTAAGTGAAATCAACTAATCGGATGATAATTCAATTGATTGAATATGTTAATACTAGAACTATAACAACAAGTCAATTAACCTGTTAAAAATCCTTTTAACAGATTAAAAGACTACAACCAAACACAAGACACTTATTCTATGTCAAATAATTTTCATGTTAAGCTCCAATCTTTAAGCTTCAATATCTCCACATAATCACCAGATAAATCACACTTCAAGCTTGATCAACACCCCATTTCTTCAAGTCTTTCATCAATCTCCATTAATTATTCATAACCTCACCAAGTCTCTATACAATATCTTCATCAAATTTCTATGCATCAAAGTCATTTGTGATAATAGCAATTGCTTTCCTAAATAGGGTTTGGGAAATACAAATATATGACACGAATTTTAGGCGAGAATCGAGTTCAGGAATGGTCAATTTGAGGAAACACTAATTCTTAGAATGGGGAGAACAAAAATGGTGAAATGGAGAATGGGTGAGGAAGAAGATACGTTTGGTGAATCATGAAATTTTATTTCAATTTTTCCACTCAATTACTGACAACATCAATCCATTGCTAAACAATTATCATTACCTTATCGATGAATATTACCAACAGATATTTGGTCCACAATTTCACAACTCACTTACCGACGAATGTTTCCATTGGTAAAGCAAATGTCAATATCTATCACTAATTTCTCTTTGTAATTGCATATTATTGACAAATTTTGATTCATTAATAAATTTTCGTTGGTAAATTCAGTATTTCTAGTAGTATATATTTAGACATAATAGAAATGATGGTGATTTTAGGAAGCTAGTTCCAATATAATCAAATTACATTGTGGAAAGTTTCATTGTATTAGACAAGATTGCATAATATTTACTCCACGTAAAATTATAGTCTGTGGAGCAAACTTAGATTGTATAAAATTTTAGGTAATTAGCACCGATACCTAGGATAATTAATAGCAAATTTACTAATTTTTGTTAGATAAAGCTTTACATTTTTTTCAACTACTTTTAGTAGTATATGCAAAAGTAAAAATAGAAAAATAGGGTTATGCTTGTTTGTGTAGCATTGTTTATCCATCGTTCAAAGAATATCAATCGGCAAATTCTCAATCTTTGGAAGTGTTGATAACCCTCAGCTAATTAATTAGGTCATAGGTTCATCCCTAACAACCTACAAAAGGAGAGACCCTAACATTAAGACTCCATCTAAACTCTTGTGAGTCACAGAGGAAAAGATGGAGCTTGTGTTGCTTTTCTGCATCCAAAAACTTACAATCTCGAAGCCATTTTTAAACAGGCCAATGTAAGAGAAGGAAAAAGTTTAACCATGCTATATTTTCTCTTTCAACCACCTTCGAACTAAATCAAATCTCTCTTGATTTTCCTATATTTCTAAGAAAACATAGACACAATTGATTTAACACATTAACTTATTGTAATGCTAGTGTTTTAGGGTTTGTAGCATGTTCTTGAAGAGTTTGAATCATATATGTTCATGAATAGTGTATGTGATGACATATTTAGCTTGAAGATATCATATACAATGATTTTAACCATATATATTGAAAAACGAAGGAAGAAGAGATGAAAATGTAAAGAATATATAATCTCGTTGTAATGAGTTTGAGCTTAAAATGTGTTTTTGATTTGAATTTGATTTAGTTAGAAAGTGATTAGATAGTTATTAAAAGTCATTTGGATATCTGAGTTATGATTTAATAGATTAAAAAATATTTTAATATATTAAAATATTTTTAGACTTGTTGGATTTGCAAAGAAGAACATTTGAGTCAATTACAATTGGAAACATATATGAACCGATTAAAAATGTTTGAAACTCAAACGCTTAAAATTGGCTCTATTTATTCTATTAAAATGCTATTTTAATTGATAAAAGAATACTTGAATTTTATGAAACTGTTTTAATTGATTAAAAAGTAATTATTTAAAGTCCAAATTTTAGTGCTTTTAACTTTTTAAAAACTTATTTTGATTGGTTTTTATATTATTTAATTTTTTTAAGTGTTATTGATTAAGGTTATCAAGTTGATTCACAAAGTGTGGTTGTAAGGTCTTATAGAATTCAAAAACAGTTATTGAATGTTTTATTTATTGTAAAAACTTGAAAGTTTGTAAATTAGCTTAGTCAACGTAACCAAGAAACTAAATGTGTCACTTTTACAAAAGTGAATTGATATAAATTTTTGTTTTTCACTCTTTTTCTCTCCCCCTCCCTCTCTCATGTTACATTATTCTAACGTACTTTCTTATAAATCTTGTTACCGTAAGATCTTATTGGAAAAGCCTAAATGTTGAGAAAAAAAAAAAAACTATTCTTAGTATTTTAACGATTTCAATGTTATTATTAATATTGATCGTGGAGACAAACAATCTAAATGATCTTTACCAAATATTTTAAGAATGTTAAAATTTAATATAAATATATAAAATGAGTTGAGAACGTCAAATATATTAAATATATATTAAAATTAAAAAATAATTTAAATTATATATATATATATATATATATATATATAACTGCATAATTTTTGTAACTTTTAACAATTTTTTATAATTTTTAGTTAAAAATCATCTTATTTGTGTATTTTGTAAAATTAAGGTTAGACTCGTCTTTATAAAAAAGTCAAAACACTTCACAAAAAGAAAACAATAAAATAAGAATTAATGTACTCTTTATCTAATTTAAGTTCATCATATTGAAAAAACAACAATAAAAAAAACTTTACAAATGCCAAATTAACCTCAAATAGATAAAAATAAAAATATTTTATGACAAAATATATTTATTATATATTAATTTGTATAAATATTAAAAAAAATTGGGGAGTCATGCCCTATGTCATAAAAATCCGTCATCAATGATATTATTAGTATTTAAACAATTTTATGCTTTTTATTTCTTTTTAAAAAAGTTTTACGACCCCAAATTGGTGTATTTATCTGTGTGGGCTTTACATACTGGATATACATTTTAAAAAATTCATTAACTAGGAAAAAAATATTTCTTTTGTTGATCAAATTGATCTCACATGTTTACAACACAGGCTTTATGAGTTAACCAAGATATCCACCTAGTATATACATTTTATAAAATTAATTTTAGATTACATATACCATCCCTCTTTTGTTTCCTTCCTCTCTCTATATGTGTGGTGCAACATTACCGACAAAAGATAGATATATAAGAGATAATAATGAAAAAGTTGAGGATAGAAATAATTTAAAGAAAATGACGCCATTAAATTATTATAATATTTTAAAATACTTTCTAATTTTTTTAGGGATGAGAATAAATTTATATGTAGTCATTCATTTCATCTAATTATCTTTTGAATCACTAGTTATGTTTTCCGATCACAAATAATATCTTTTATTAATGCTAGAGATGACAAATAAATCTGTATCGGTAGGTATTATCTGAACTCGTTCCCATTTTGACGGAGAATCCTCGCATTGATTGGATATGGATATGGAGAATACCCGACTCTTTCAATTGGGTATGGTGATTGGTATGGTGATGTACATATCCCCGTCCTGCCATATCTTCGTCCTTGTTTAAATTATTAAAATATTCACAATTAATTAAGTAATCCTATAATATATATATATATATATATATATATATATATATATATATATATTTTTTATTTTTTATTTTTTCTAATTATTTGGTTTTTCATGAAACTCATTCGTATCTCCAATATATTTTTCAACTTATTATAACATTTATGTAATTATGTTAAAATGATGTATGTCAATTAAATTTTTTTTATGTCTCACATTTGAATATTTCTATTATTTTTTAATATTGTTATTTATTGTATATTTTTCTTTCACGTGAGAATGTTTAATACTCTCAGTTTAAGTACTTAATATCATAAATCTTTCATTTACTAGGTAATATAAAAATAAATTATTTACTTATTATTATTATTTTTTGTTTCATTTGAAGAACTCTTTTGTTTCTCTAAAACATTTTTTGTTATTTCTCAACCATTGAGTATATATGTTGATATTTGAAAAGTTTTCTTAGATCTCTAATGTATTTTTCATATTATCATACCTTTAATTATACATTTTTTTCTTTGTGCGATTCCTTTCAATAACTCTCAAATTGTTTATAAGACACACATTTGTTAATTTTTTATTATTTTTATTTGTTCTTTATTTTCATCATGTAGAATACTATTTCGATATTTTTTATCTAGTTATTTTTTATTTTCCAATTCATTATCAATCATACTGTAATTTTCTCACTATAATTGTATAAATGAGTATGGGATAACGAAATCCATCCCCACCCCACCCAGTTGCCATCCCTAATCGATACTATATAAATTATATACTTTGATAATTGATTTAAACTCAACTTTTGTTTAAATAAAAATAGCTAAATTTTACAAAATAAGTAAAATTAAATTTGTAAATAAAGTTAATCATATAAATATAAATCATTATGTCCTAGATATGTATGTTTAAATTTGTTGTTGTAAGCAGAAGAAGATGATGGTGGAGGTTTGAGATCGCAAGGGTACAAAAATTTATTAGTTTTAAATGTTAGAATAGACATAGGGTTGACAATTTAAGAGTGATTTTAAGTTTTATTTTAAATAAGATTAAATTATATATTTGTTTCTTATTTTCGTTCAATTTTGTCAATTTAGTTATAATATTGTTTTTCTTTTCAATCAGATCCTAATTTTTGTCAATTTTATTCAATTTAGTTATTTTGTTTGCTAGCCTCATTTAAATTATTAACGGTAATGAATAATGACATGTCCCCTTATGATTTTTATGGTTTTTTTTTTAATTTTTTAATCTTAAAAAAATGTCCCTATGTCAATCCAACCGCGTATCACATGTGAGAGTTAACGTTTTATATTCGATTTAATCTGTATATTTGTTATTTTTGTTCAATTTAGTCTCTTTTTTTTTTAAATAGAGCAATTTTGTCTCTCGCCAAGTTGAGACCAAATTTAATTTTTATATAAATATTATAATGATATTTTTATTAAAATTCAAATTTGTATTAAATAGTTTTTGTTTAGGGTTACAATTAGTTTAAAAGTTTAGATAACTTATATTACTCTTCATCATTCAAATTCTCCTTCTAATTTTAAACTAATTGTAACTCTAAACAAAAAATATTTAATAAAATGTGAATTTTAATAAAAATATTATAACATTTATATCAAAACTAAATTTGGTCTCAAATTAGAAGGGGACAAAATTGTTCCATTTAAAAAAAAGACAATTAAATTGAACAAAAATAATGGACTAAATTTATAAAATATTGACTCTGACACGTGACACACATGGATTGACACATAGACATTTTTTCAAAAATTATAAAAAAAACTCGAAGTAACACATAACAATCATTATTCATTACCATTAATCATTTAAATGAAATTAACAAAAAATGACCAAATTGAATAAAATTGACGAAAATTAAAACTTGATTGAAAAAAAAAACATATTAGAACTGAATTGACAAAATTGAACAAAAGTAAGGACTAAATGTTTAATTTAACCTTTAAATAAAATTGACAAAGTTGACTAATAAGACAAAAAGTATATAAATTTATTATCTTAACTTTTGTGTCCAGAGTGGTATTAATTTTTTTAAGTTAAATTCATGTTTTTAATTTTTTTCAAATATTACTTCATGAAAGCTCATCAACTTCATTAGACTAATTTTGATGTGTATGAATGTTTATAATGTGTATATATGAGTAATAAGAATGTTTATAAACAAAGTCTCTAATTTTATCTCATGAACAAAAAAAAGGACAGTGACATTGGGTAGGGATATTGATGTGAAGAAGTGACATTTATTTGGATTTTCTTTCAAAAGACTAAAATGAAATCGTGTAAGGATCCCACCCTCAAATTTTGTCTATGTTATCGTGAATACCAATAACTCCATATGTCGTGGAATTTGGTGTTCCATGCATAGAAAAATATGAGTTTTTGTAAGAAAATAAATAAATTAAAAATAAAATAAGTTGATATTTTCATGTAACTTAAAATAACTTATATACTGTATTTTTAAAAACTTATGTAAACTGATAAAAAACTGAAATATATATTTAAATTGTAATTTAACTTCTTATAAGTAACCATGAATTTTTGTAGATGTTAGAATGATTCAATTATTTAATTTACACAAATAACAATCTTAACTAGTATTTTAGTATTTAAAAGTATCCAAATTTTGATATATTCGTTTTTCTAATATGAATTCGTTGAATTTCTATATTTAGGAAGGTGTATAGATATCATCTGTTAAATGATTTTATTAATCCTTGAAACGTTTTCTTTTTCTCATCACATGATCTTTTCTCTTTTCATTAAATGTAGCATAGGTATTAATGTGTCATTCTTTATATCTTTCTTCTTAAATAATATCGTTCTGAAAAATATTAATTAATTGAATCAATTATTGTTCAAATTTATAGATTGGAAGTAGAACATATTGATGTATAATTAGTACAGAAGAATGTGAAGTTAGAACCAATTAGATATTATTACACTCAATAAAATTAGTCGATTTTACTTTTCTTTATTTATGTCTTATCATATTATTACTATTATTTTTATAAAATTGAAATTAGTTCCTCTTTGAAATTTTATATTAATGTAGTCTCATATTTTTAAAATTACGTGGATTTAATTATATTAACCAAATTTTGTGAAGTTTATTTGACGTTTCAATCACGTTTCTTTACTAGCATTAAAGCAGACATATTTCAAACAGTGTAAACAACTCAAATATTATCATACAACACGTTTGAAATGTCAAATATACTTAACAAAATTTGGTTAGAATGACTAAATTCATGTATTTCTAAAGTTGAAAGATCAAATTGAGTCAAAATTTCAAAAAGATACTAATTTCAATTTTCACTTAAAGTTAAGGGATAAAAACATATTTAACCCTTATACTTTTTATCATTTTCTAAAAATAATGAAATTGAGTCTTAATTGTTTCGTTAATTGAGTAATATGATGGTTATTTTACTCTTGATCTTTTATATATATATATATATAAATATATATATATATATATATATAAATAATTTTTTTTAATTTTAATGTATTTTATGTATTTGATACTTTCAAAACTTTTATATATTTATTTTGGATTTTAATATGATTTAGTATCAAAGTTTTAATATAAAATTAGAATTTGTCTATGTCCAAAATTTTAACATATTTTTGTCCCAAAATTTAAAAAATGAATGGATATAATCCTTTTAACCTAATCACGCAATTTTTTTTAAATTGTTAAATGTGTTTTGTGCTATCATTTGAATTGTTTACGGTGTCTAACACATTTAAGCTTTAATATATGCTAAAAAGTGTGTTTGACACATAAAAAACTAATATATTTTTGTCCCTAAATTTAAAAAGCGAATTGATATAATCATTTTAACATAATTATGTTCAATTTTTTACAATGTCAAATGTGTTTCATACTATCATTTGAATTGTTTACACTGTCTAACCGTCTTGACTTTAATATCTGATAGGAAAGGACTATATCCATTCATTTATAAAGTTTGTGGATTAAAATATCTTAAAATATCAGACTGTGACAATTTTCAATTTGGACGTCAAAGTTTAGAGACTAAAAATATACTGAATTATTTGTTTTGACACCCCTAAATCTTGTCTCAAGATCCGCTAATATATATATATATATATATATATATATATATATATATATATATATATATATATATATAACTTTTCGTTGTTAATATAATATGATATTATGGTTAATATAAGATGAAAAGTAACTTTTGTTTTCTTTCGAAACTTGATGGATAACAATGGATTGTCGTCGTTACTTACATTACCTGTCATTTTACATTAATCTTAATATGATTTTATATTAACCATTAAACTTTGCATTTCTTAATATGTGGAAACAAATAAGGAAGATGATTGAGCAATATAACAGTCACATAACCCAATTAACGAAAAATTTAAATGATAGGAACTTAATTGAAAATACTATACTTTATTTAATTAAGCATCCATGTTACTTAATATTTTCCCATTTAAATCAATATCTAAGGTTAAGCATTCATATGCAAATTACTTTAAATCTTTATTTATTATCATTCATATTATCTTTTTAAATTATTTATTATTATTATTACTATTTAATTTTCTGAGTGTATTTTGTTTGTATTACTAGAGCTGTCAAAAAGAATTATCTAGCCCGACCCACTACGGGTTGATCACTTAGTGACACAACTATTGGAAATATTTTAGTATAATTTAAAAATATATAGTTAAAATATCAACCTAAGGTTATCAATATTTTGATGGTTTTTTAATTTAATGGATTAATGTTATTTATGGTTAAGGGCTATACTTTCTATTACAATTTACTTTGTGTTTCCTTTTTTTTTACCTATACAAACCACCTAGGTGCATGGGGAAAGACACAACATACACTAGAGTTCTCTCAAAAGTGTTCTTCTTTTCTTCTCTATATTATTTCTTAAAACAGTGGTCTTCATAAGGTTCAAAGGCCTTCTGCTACATTCGATCGATTTGACGGGTTGTTGTATCTTGGAAAAGAACTGCATATGATTTTGTTTTGCCTTGTGCAGAAAGAGCATTTTCTCTCTAAGGATAGCGCTATGCATACTAGCATATCTTAATGGGAACATAGGGGAGCCATGACTCCCCCAATTTTTTTATTATTCTTTTATATGTATTTTAAAATTATTTTTATATATCGTTATATTATTTATATAATTATTTATTTTCTTTTTTAAACTTCATGCAAGGTTTTTCCTTTTTTTTTCTTATGTATCTTTACTTTATTTTATTTTAATTTTCACCCTCAATTTCTCTTTATTTTCAAAATAAAATTGTATCAAGGTAAAATTGAAAAGTCAAAAAATATTTTGGATCAATCAATTTTTCTCTTTTGAATAAATTTATTTTCTACTTTTTATAAAGTAATTTGGTTTTTTCTTGTATGTGATAAATTTATCTCTTGTGTGTCACTCGAATGTGATAAACTTATCTTTTTTCTAAATAGGTGAGTAGTAATAAATTTATATTAGAAAAATTATAATAATGAGTAAAAAAATTGATTCTTTCCTTTTCAAGAGGAAGACTTTGCTGGATATGAAAAAAATGTATCTACATCAATCAAACCTTAAAAATTTCATATGAATCCAATAATTAAAGATTATGAAAAACAACTTTCTAAAGTTTTTATAGTTAAATATAATGAATTTGAAAAAATATAAGTTGGCACCCTGAATATTTTGTCCAAGATCCGTCATTTGCTATATTTCAAGTGTTTTGTATAAGTTAAAAATATTATTGAGTTATGAAATTATGCATTTGCAAGAAAAAAAAATTATCTTGATATTTATATGAAAAAAAGTGACCGATAATAAATCTTTTTTATCAAATTTATAAACTTAAAAATATTGTTTATGACATAAAATTAAAATGAATTAATTGACATCATGTTTATGATCATGTGTGTGATGATAAAAAAAATCTTCATATGATAAATTGAGGGGATGGTCAAATAAAATTAAACTTGTCTTTTATATTTTTTTTAAAATGAGTTTTTCACGTTTCTGAATTTAGAAACTTCCTTTGCTCAACAAGGTTATGAAGTGGTTTTTTAATGCAATAGAATTATTATTTCTAAACATGTGTTTTGGTTTTGGTTGATAAATGATATATTTGTGATGGTTTGAGTTAAGTACTTTTATCTTGTAATAAAATATTTATAAGTTTTTCTTTGATTATTACAAAATGTTAAGTTGTGATATATGACATGCTATTGCTACAATTTTTGAGAAGTTTGGTTAAAAATCATTCAAATTATAAAATTCCGAGGTACAAAATTAATTTAAAAGGAAAGTGATGAATATATATGTCTTTAGAAATGAGAATACATGTCTTTTCAAACGGGTATTTTTGTGTGAAACTCAGTATTATTTATAAAGTAACATATAGTGTATGGTGTCAATTTAATGGTGCAACGAAAGGAAAAAAAATGCTTTTGTTTGATATGATAAATGTTATGCTTCAAGTTCTAGCTTGTTTTTGCTTAAAATTATATAGGATGAAACTTTATATCCTGTTTGTCATCTCCTCAAATTGAATTCCTTACAAAAGGTTGTAATAAAATTATAATGAGTTACAGAAAAAAAAAATAGAAGGAGAACAACATTTAAAATATTTCAAAGTGTGGGGGTTATCTTGCAATGGTTACTATACCTCTTAATAAAAAGAAAATCTTGGTTATATATTCTAAAGTGAGTGAAAAATATACCTTTGGTACTATTTTGCCATCTAGTGATATTATTTGTGTTTCTTCTAGTTATGACATTCAATATATCCAATTTCTTGAGATTATTGAATGATATATATTAATGTGAATTGGATATTGATTCTGGTGACACAAAATCACCTACTGGTTATGGTTATGTCTTAACTTTGGGTGGATGTGTAGTTTCATGATAAACCATGGGAGCAAAGATTCTTGTTGTAAATAATAGTGTTGCTCAGGACAATATTTATTATCTATATGATTTTTATCATTATTAAATAAACATATTCATCTTTTTACATTGCATTATGACACTCAAGTTGCTATATAAATAAAGCTTATAGAAAAAAAATTATTGAAAAAAAAAATTGCATGAGAGTGAGACATAAATTTATTAGAAAGCTATCATTCATGGTATTAATTTTCTTGACTTTGTCAGGTCAAAAAATATTGCGAATCCGCTCACCAAAGGATTGATGCATCAATGAGTACTTAAGTGGTAGAGGGAAATGAGATTAAAATCCATAAAAAGTTAGTTGCAACAATAGACACCTAACTCCACATGAATGGTGATCCCATGGAATGAAGTTCAATGAGTAACAACGAAGTTGTTGTTGACTAAAGTACACCAAATAATTTGATTAAATTTTATGTCTCATTCTTATGGCGAGGTGTACTATAAATTATGACAATAATTAGGTTGAGGTATATGCATTATTATGGTTATATATTATTTTTTAAATACCTCTTAATAAATCCAATGACAATTATTGTAGGGGTATGAGTCATAAACCACCCTTTGAGGGTTTACCTAGTGAATGTGATGGTGGGGCCACCATTGTGAGACATGGGCAAGTCTCTAAGTGACACTCATGAAACAAGATACATGCACAAGGCCGTAACGTGCACCCACTAATTAGATCCTATAATGAACACCGATATTGTAGGTGTTATTTCCTAAAACCCGGTCACAGGGGATGTAGCTCAAGACAATAAAGTCTTTGCATTTTCTCTGGTGAAAGTTTATAAACACTAGGTGTAAGACTCAAACTCGGAAGATTCCTTACACTGAACTACAATATTTTGTTTTAAATCATGTAGGGGATTGTTGGAAATATTTTAGTATAATTTAAAAATATATAATTAAAATATCATCCTACAGTTACTAATATTTTGATGGACTTTTAATTTGATGGGTTAATGTTATTTATGGTTAACGACTATATTTCTTATTACAATTTACTTTTGTGTCTCCCTTTTTTACCTATAAATACCACCTAGGTGCATGGGGAAAGACACAACAAACACTAGATTTCTCTAAAAAATGTTCTTCTTTTCTTCTCTATATTATCTATTAAAACAGTGGTGTTCATAAGGTTCAGAGATCCTTCGTTGCGCTCAATTGATTCAACAGGTTGTTGTATCTTGGGAGAGAATCATATATGATTTTGTTTTTCGTTGTGTAGTAAGGACATTTTCTCTCTAAGGATAGTACTATGCGTGCCTCAACCCAGGCTTTTTCTATCCTTTCCTCGTTTATTTTTTTATCTCTTATTGTTATTATAATTGTTGGGTATTTGATTAATATTCGTTGATTTATATATATGTCTTAGTATTATTATTACTCTAATAATTATTATTATATTATTTCATATTTCTATTATTAATTATATTGTTTGATTAATTATTTTCTAACAAACCTGGCTCACTTATAGCGAGCCAAAAAAATTCGAACCCGGCTTGGCTCACCACGGGTTGATGGGTTAAACGAGTTGGCTCACTAGCTTACTTAATTAAAAAAAATGCAATATTTTCTTCCATAAAAAAACTAAATTTTAATTGTGATTAAAATATAAATAATCTTCAATACAATTCAAAATAATGTTCAACCCCAAATACAAACCAAAATCCCAAAAATATTATGTTTGCATTTGCCAATCCAATATGTTGGCTAAAAAAAACAGCTCAGCCCAACCCAAATACAAAATAAATTGTGTGACCCTTTATCTATGGGTGGGTTGGTGAGCCAACCCGGCTCACCACAGGTTCAACCCGAGTAAGCTAAGTTCTTGGTGGGTCGGGCTAAAAATTAACCTGTACTGAAATTTATATAAAAATTTCAGCTCAACCCAAACCCGTGGTAGGCCGGGTTAGCCCACGAGTTCTGACCCACTTTAACAACTCTAACTACTATAATGAATTAGATAACATGGGATATTTAATTAAGATGAGATTAAGAATACTTCACTTAACAATGATAATTATCAATGATATAAAAAAATTAAGGTGAATATGTTTTTGATCCCTTAACTTTTAGTGAAAATTACAATTAGTTCCTCTTCAAAACTTTGGACCAATTTAATCCCCTATTTTTATAAATGAATGAATTATTCCTTTTAACCAAATTTTTGTTAAGTTTATTTAATGTTTCAAACACGTTTTTCAGCTAAGATTGAAACGAAAATGTATCAAACAATGTAAATAACTCAAATGTTATCATGAAACGCGTTTGATATGTCAAATAAACTTAAAAAAATTAGGTTAATAGAAGTAAGTCCATGCTTTTCTAAAGTTGGGAAACTAAATTGGGTCAAAGTTTCGAAGAGGAACTAATTCTAATTTTCACTGAAAATTAAGAGACCAAATATATATTTAACCAAAAAATTAAATAAGATGAGATTATGGACACCCCACTAAATAAGATAATTATTAATACTGTAAAACAATTAAATAAGATGTGATTAGGAATATCCCACCAAACAAAAATAATTATAAAGAATCTCAAATGATTAACTAAGACAAGGTTACGCTAACACAAAAATAGCTTACCATATTGTTGAATTTACGTATGACATGTAGGCAACAAATGTGAAAAATGCACGATGATATTTTTGTAATTAAGTGGTCAATATTTACGTCTGATCTATAACTTCCAGATGCAAAAAAGGGTTTTTACATATGACGATTATAGGTCAGAAGTAAATTTACGTATGACCTATAAGCGTCAAATGTAAAAACCTTTTCTTTTACGTTTGACACTTACAGGTAAGACATATATGTGTTTAAGAAAACCTTGCATGTTGCATTTCTCCTCACCTCCTTTGTGTGAACTTCACCCTCAATGACAACGAGCATTTGGTGGAATTTAGGCCTTTCATTAATGTTCAAAAAGGTACATTTTTAGGCATTCTCGTGTGCGATGCATTGGAAAATGTAAGACCCGAGGAAATTAAATAGTTATTTAAATAATTATTTAATTATGGTGGGTAATAGAAACATTTAAAGCAATTAATGTGAGGAACTATGACATGGAAAAGTACTAGCTCAAGTGGTTGAGAGTACTTTATTGTGT
>Ga0214543_1001120_pt1 | contig 50226 bp, 45 predicted proteins | sample CNSS2metaG_FD_160094 | JGI IMG/M metagenome (GOLD analysis project Ga0214543, IMG submission 160094) | Root nodule microbial communities from cowpea collected in UCLA plant growth center, Los Angeles, California, USA - CNSS2 | ecosystem: Host-associated > Plants > Roots > Nodule | place: USA... | reverse complement strand
CAGCAGGTGATTATCAATCTGCTCGTCAACAGCGTCCAGGCCATCGTGCACTCCGGTCAACCGACACGCCGGATCGACATCCAGACGTCGGTCACCGAAGACGGCTCGGTCGGCTTCTCCGTCTTCGACAATGGGCCGGGCATCGCCACCGGAGACCTCGGGCGCATCTTCGACAGCTTCTTCAGCACCAAGGATGCCGGAATTGGCATCGGCCTCGCGATCTGCCAGTCGATCATTAGGGCGCACGGCGGCATCATTTGGGGCGCGAACCGGCCGAACGGCGGCGCACATTTTCGCTTCACGCTTCCGGTGCCGGGGACTGCCGGTCCCGATTCCGGCGTTGTCGCGCTCATTCGCCAAGTGCGCCAACCTCCGCAATGAGCGCCTGCGTTTGCAAGGAATAGCGCCCGTGATGGGAGCATCTCTCTCGACCTATACCGAGGTATAGGTCGATCTATCCGCTGAACCAGCGCGACCAGACCCGTTGGCACGATACCCTCGTACAGCGCTCGTCACCATGATCGCAGCACACGGGAAGCCATGCATCCGCAGACGCGAACCGAGCGGAATGAACGTTCTTCCCCAATGCGAGTGGAAGTTCATGAGCAAGCCCATCTTGCGCGACCCCCTGGACAATGCGCCCGGCGCGACGCAGTCGGATAGGAGTGACCCGCTGGTCGGCGAGCGGCGCCCCGCCAATGAAGAGATGGCACGCGTGCTCAGGACCAAGCCCTTTCGCGTTGCTTTGGAACCGTCCAGCGGCACGATCGCATACTGGAAGCACGAACCCGTACACGACATCGTCAAGCCGATGGTCGATCACGTCATCATGACCTACCCGACCGGCGTACAACGGCTCGAGCGGCGCACCGGAAGATCGGTTGCGATCGGAACGGCGCGTCCCGGCGTCGTGACGCTCATTCCGGCTGGTTCGACCTCTCGGTGGGATATTCACCGGCCGATGCATGTCCTTCAGCTCTACCTTCCGCACGCAACACTCTCGCGCGTTGCCGACGAAGCCGACGTGGCCGCGCCCAGCGATCTTCTGGAGCGGACAGTGCACTCCGATCCCGTTACATCCCGGTTGCTGATGAGCGCAGTGGATGTTCTGGAAGGACACGCGACGCTGGACGCGTTGTTCAGGCAGCAATTGATGGACCTTCTGGCAACACGCCTCCTGACAGCACATGCTGGCTCGTCGATCGGGGTCAGGCCAACTCTGGGCGGTCTGTCGTCGAATGTCCTGCGCCGCGCCATCGAGCGCTTGCGCTCCGATAGCGAAGCGGACGTTTCCCTCGGAGCACTCGCTTCCGAGGCCGGCCTCTCGCGCTTCCACTTTTGCCGTGCCTTCAAGGAGAGCACAGGCCTCTCGCCTCATGCCTGGCTGCGCCAGCGGCGGCTCGAGCAGGCCATGGAGATGCTGCGCGACACCGACGCATCGGTCGTCGCGGTCGCGGAGGCCCTCGGCTACGGCTCTCAGACCGCGTTCGCCGCGGCATTCAAACGTTTGACCGGCGAAACACCGACCAATTGGCGGCGCAGCATGCGTTAGCCGCAATCGCGCTGGAATCGGCGCAATCGCTCTTGGGCAGTGGTCCCCGAGATCAATTAGACAACCCGTATAGAAATCTGACGACACGGAGACGAACAGATGATTTCCAAGAAGCTCTTCAACGGCCCCGCCGCGTCGCGTCGAAACTTGCTGGCGAGCGCGCTCATTGGCGCGACTTCGCTGACCGTTCGCCCGACTTCGGCGATTGGCAAGGAGAGGGACCATTCGATGTCGCCTACACAAGGAAGCGACCCCACGACCTCTGTCACGACCAAGGACGGCGTGCAGATATTCTACAAGGATTGGGGGTCGAAGTCCGCCCAGCCGATCGTCTTTCATCACGGTTGGCCGCTCAGCACCGACGACTGGGATGCGCAGATGCTCTTCTTCGTCGGCAAGGGCTATCGAGTCATTGCTCACGATCGGCGAGGTCATGGCCGCTCGAGCCAAGTGAGCGATGGCCATGACATGGACCACTATGCAGCCGACGTTGCGACTGTCGTTGAGCATCTCGATCTTCGCAATGCCATTCATGTCGGTCATTCCACGGGCGGAGGCGAAGCCGCGCGTTATGTCGCCCGCCACGGCAAGAACCGGGTGGCCAAACTGGTCCTGATCGGGGCCGTGCCTCCCTTGATGTTGAAGACCGAAGCCAATCCGGCGGGCGTGCCCATTGAGGTGCTTGACGGATTGCGCAAGCAGCTCGCAGCAAACAGAGCACAGTTCTATCTCGAATTCGCGAGTGGCCCGTTCTATGGCTACAATCGCCCAGGTGCACAGGCGTCCCCGGCGGTGATCTGGAATTGGTGGCGCCAAGCAATGATGGGCAACGCCAAGGCGCAGTACGGTGGCATCAAGGCCTTCTCGGAAACCGACTTCACCGAGGATCTGAAGAACATCGACGTGCCCACGCTCGTCCTGCATGGCGGCGACGATCAGATCGTGCCTGTTGGCGATTCTGCAATCTTGTCGGCGAAGCTTCTGAAACGAAGCACTCTGAAAATCTACGATCTGCTACCGCACGGTCTGTGTACGACGCATCCCGACATTATCAACGCAGACTTGCTCAAATTCGTGAGCGCGTAGCTCGGCGCCCTCATCGAAGAGAGTCAATCCCAAGGAGTAATCAAATGCGACTCGTCATCATTGGCGCCGGATTCGCCGGCATGTATGCCGCCCTCTCTGCGTCCCGGCTACGCGACATCCAGGGCGTTTCACCCGAGGCGTTCGAAATTGCGTTGGTTTCACCGGAGCCGACGCTGGTGGTTCGACCGCGGCTCTATGAGCCGAAACCGGAGACCCTGACAGCTTCGCTCCTGGATGTGCTGAAGGCCGTTGACGTTGCCTATGTGAAAGGCAGCGCCGAGTTGATCGATACCAAGTCCCAAGTGGTAGACATCGTTGCGGCCAAGGGTGCGAGGCAGAGACTCTCTTATGACCGATTGATTGTCGCGACGGGCAGCCGGCTGTTCCGTCCCAGTATCCCCGGGCTCGCTGAACACGGCTTCAGCGTCGACCAGCTCGACGACGCGATCGCCCTCGATCGGCATTTGCATCACTTGGTGGGGTGGCCGGTATCACAGATGCGCGACACGGTTGTCGTGGCCGGCGGCGGATTCACTGGCATCGAAGTTGCGACAGAAATGCCCGCGCGGCTTCGTGAGATCCTCGGCAAGGATGCCAAGCCGCGTGTCGTCATCGTCGAACGAAACAGTTCGATCGCCCCCGACATGGGCGAAGGTCCTCGTCCCATCATCGAGGCTGCGCTGCATAAGCTGGGGGTGGAGACTCGGCTCGGCGTTGGCGTCACCTCGCTCGACAAGTCCGGCGTCACGCTTTCCAGCGGAGAGCATATTGACAGTGGGACCGTGATATGGGCGGCCGGCATGCGCGCCGCCCCGCTAACCGCGCAGATTCCCGCTGAGCGCGACAACTTTGGACGCCTGCTCGTCGATCCCGACTTGCGCGTGCTGTCGGTGCCTGCCGTTTTTGCGACCGGCGATGCCGCGAGAGCGGCATGTGACGACGTCGGCAACTACGCGCTGATGTCCTGCCAGCACGCCACGCGGATGGGCGCATTTGCCGGCAACAATGCGGCCGCCGAGCTGCTCGGGGTTCCGACCAAACGGTACCACCAGAAGGCCTACGTCACCTGCCTCGACCTGGGAAAAGCCGGCGCGCTGTTCACCCGAGGCTGGGAGCGCAAGGTCGAGATGGTTGGCGACGAAGCCAAGAAGACCAAGAAGGATATCAATACGGTCTGGATCTATCCGCCGCGGGCCGAGCGCGCCGCTGCTCTTGCGTCCGCTGATCCGGAGCGTGTCACTGATCTCTGAACACCTCGCGAGCATTGACCGCGCTTTCTGCGCGGGAAGCACGAGCCGCTCAGGATCGAGCGCTGAAATTCTCGAAGATGGATCGGATGATCCGCAATACTCAACAGGAGACAACCATGAGCTTAGAAGCTGCCGCACGCTCCGTTAGATCGAAGCCCGACGAATTGGTACCATCGCGCTATGCGCTGAAGATCGGCGACATCGACGTGATGGTGGTCAGCGACGGCGTGCTGCCGCTGCCATCCGCGATGCTGGCACACAACGCAGACCCGGCCGTCCGTGCAGCCTGGCTGGACGACATGTTCCTGCCGCCGGACGCGTTCGACTGGGCGCTGAACGTGGTCGTGGTGCGCAGCGGAGCGCAGACCATCCTGATCGACGCGGGTCTGGGGCTGGACCCGGATCTGCACCTGCCGAGAGCCGGGCAATTGGTCAAGCGACTGGAAGCCGCCGGCATCGATCTGGCATCCGTGACCGACGTGGTGCTGACCCACATGCACATGGACCATGTCGGCGGCTTGCTGGTCGAGGGCGTGAAGGACCGGCTGCGTCCGGACCTGCGGATCCACGTGGCGGCCGCCGAGGTCAAATTCTGGGAGGCGCCCGATTTCTCCCGCGTCTCCATGCCGCCGGGATTCCCGGATGCGCTTCGGGCCACCGCCAAGCGGTTCGCGAACGAGTACCACAACCAGCTGCGGACGTTCGAAGATGAGCACGAAATTGCGCCGGGCGTCGTGGTCCGCCGCACCGGTGGCCACACTCCCGGACACAGCGTGGTTCGCGTGGCATCCGGCGGCGACCGGCTGACATTCGCCGGCGACCTCGTGTTCACCGTCGGATTCGAGCACCCCGATTGGCACAATGGCTTCGAGCACGACCCCGAGGAGGCGGCCCGCGTCCGGATCGAACTTTTGCGCGAACTGGCGGCGAACCGCGAACTGCTGGTGGCCACACACATGCCGTTCCCGTCGGTCGGTCATGTCGCGGTCGCCGGCGACGCGTTTCGCTGGGTGCCGGCCTTCTGGGACTACTGACCGATTGTTGGCTCAGATCCGAACCAGGGGCGGGTGCCGATAAGCGCGATGCGCCCGCCACCGACAAACTTGGAGCTTACCACCGTGAAACACGAGACCGTGCGCGCATCGTCGTTCGCGATGCCGCTGAGCAGTCCGGCCTTTCCTCCCGGTCCTTACCGCTTCGTCAACCGCGAGTATTTCATCATCCAGTACCGCACCGATCCCGACGCGCTGCGCCGCGTGGTGCCGGAGCCTCTGGAGGTCACCGAACCGGTGGTGAACTACGAGTTTATCCGTATGCCGGATTCCACCGGTTTCGGCGACTACACCGAGAGCGGCCAGGTCATCCCCGTATCCTACAAGGGCCAGCTGGGTGGCTTCACCCATCAGATGTTCCTGAACGACCATCCGCCGATTGCGGGCGGGCGCGAGCTGTGGGGGTTTCCCAAGAAATTGGCGCAACCGAAGCTGGAAGTCGAAATCGACACGCTGGTTGGCACATTGAACTACGGCTCGGTCCGCATTGCGACCGGCACCATGGGCTACAAGCACCGCTCGCTCGATATGGTGGCGGAAGCCCGCAAGCTCGCAGCCCCCAATTTCCTGCTCAAGATCATTCCGCATGTCGATGGTACGCCGCGCGTCTGCGAGCTGGTGCGCTTCCACCTCGAGGACATCACCGTGAAGGGCGCTTGGACCGGGCCCGCTGCCCTGGATCTGTACTCTCATGCCCTGGCACCCATCGCCGAGTTGCCGGTGCTGCAGGTTCTGTCGGCCAAGCACCTCATCGCGGACCTGACTCTCGGGCTCGGCGGCGTGGTCCATGACTATCTTGCCACCGACCAGGCAACTCCGCGACGCGGCTCGGCCTCTGACGTCTTGATCGAAGCAAATGCCGGCTGACCGAGACCAGCCCGACATCCGGAGATCCAGAAAATGCTGAACGTGATGCGCGAGAAAATCGGTCCGGCGCCGCAACAGGCCAAGCCGTTGCCATATGATGTCGTGGCCCTGGTACTACAGGGTGGCGGCGCGCTTGGTGCCTATCAAGCCGGCGTTTACGAAGGCCTGCACGAAGCCGGGATACGGCCGAACTGGTTGGCTGGCATTTCGATCGGCGCGCTGAACGCCGCCATTATTGCCGGCTCGCCCGAGGCCGAGCGGATCGAACGGCTACGCAAGTTCTGGGAGAGCATCTGCGCGACGGCGATGGAATGGCCGGCGGGCGAAGGGCTTGTCAATGCGATGCCGTTCGCCTTCGATCTCCGCTCAGCGCACAATGCTCTGGCGGCGCTCAAGGCCCTCTTCCAAGGGCAACCCGGCTTTTTCAAGCCACGCTTCCCGCCACCGTTCTTGTCGCCCTTCTCGGGTAACGCGGCGACGAGTTTCTACGATACCTCACCATTGCAGCGGACGTTGGAACGGCTTGTCGACTTTGATCGGCTGAACGCGGGGGAGGTGCGCGTCAGCGTTGGCGCGGTCAACGTCCGTACGGGCAACCTGACCTATTTCGACACGGCTGAACGCCGGCTCGGACCGCAGCATTTCATGGCATCCGGTGCCCTGCCGCCGGGCTTCCCGGCGGTCGAGATAGACGGCGAGCACTATTGGGACGGCGGCGTCGTTTCGAACACGCCTCTATCTCGAGTGCTGTCGAGCGAGCCGCGCGACACGCTGACCTTCCAGGTCGATCTTTGGTCGGCGCGGGGCCGTGTGCCGCATGACCTGATGGAGGTGTCGAGCCGCCAGAAGGACATTCAGTATTCCAGCCGCACACGCGCCATCACGGACCAGGCGGTGCGGATGCAGAAGATGCGTCAGGCTTTGCAGCGAATGCTCGAAATGTTGCCGGATGGGGCGAAGCAGGATCCGGAAATCCGCGCGATCGCGGACATGGCTCGCCATCGCTCCTGCAACATCATCCATCTGATCTACCAGTCCAAGACCTACGAGCGCCATTCAAAGGATTACGAATTCGGGTTGAACGCGATGCGGGCGCATTGGCAGAGCGGTCTGGAGGATATCCGCCGTACGTTGGCCGATCCGCGGCGGCTCGATCCGCCTGCTCCCGAGCTCGGCATTGTCACCCACGATATCCACCGCCGTGGCTGATCTCGCGGAAAATCTCACCCCAAAGCATCGAAAGGAAGTCCCATGTTGAAGGGCAGGGTAGCCGTCGTCACCGGATCGACAGCGGTATTGGGCTCGGTATCGCTAGGGAGTTGGCCAAGCTCCGGGCTGACATCGTTTTGAACGGCTTTGGCGATGCCAGCGAAATCGAGGCGATCCGCGGCGGCATCGAACGGGAGCATGGTGTGCGCGCCGTTTACGATGGTGCCGATATGTCGAAGGAGGAGGCCGTGCGCGGATTGATCGCAGCGACGATCGAGAAATTTGGCCGGCTCGACATCCTCGTCAACAATGCCGGCATCCAGTTCACTGCGCCGGTCGAAGAATTCCCAGCCGGCAGGTGGAACGCGATCCTGGCGATCAATCTGTCGGCCGCGTTCCACGGCATTGCGGCGGCGGTCCCGCAGATGAAGAAGCAGTGCTGGGGGCGGATCGTCAACATTGCCTCCGCGCACGGTCTCGTCGCTTCGACGCATAAGGCAGCCTACGTCGCGGCCAAGCACGGCCTGGTCGGCTTGACCAAAGTGGTCGGCCTGGAGACTGCCGGGAGCGGGGTCACATGCAATGCAGTCTGCCCGGGCTGGGTGCGAACGCCCCTGGTCGACAAGCAGATCGACGACATCGCTGCGCAAAGAGGGCTCAGCCGGACGGAAGCCGCCAGGACACTCCTGGCGGAGAAGCAGCCGTCCCTCGAATTTGTTTCTCCGGCGCAGCTTGGCGGCACTGTCGCTTTTCTATGTTCGTCCGCCGCCGACCAGATCACCGGGACCGCGATCTCGGTTGATGGCGGCTGGACCGCCCAGTAATCGCAGAGGAGCGCGATCAACATGCATAGCGAAGAAAAAGTCATTGTCCTGACCGGCGGCACTTCAGGAATCGGGCGAGCGGCGGCGATCCGCCTTGCCAACCAGGGCGACAAGGTGCTCGTGACCGGCCGCCGCGCGGGTCCTCTGGACGAAACGATTGCCGAGCATCCGAACATCGCGGGTATCGTTGCGGATGCGGCCTCGACTGATGATGCCAGGCGCACAATTGCCAAGGCGATCGATCTCTGGGGCAGAATAGACGCCCTGGTAAACAACGCCGGCGCCGGCGCAATCCTTCCATTGGCCGATACCACGGCCGATCGGATCATGGATATCCTTTCGGTTAATGTGCTCGGTCCTAGCCTGCTTGCCTCCGCTGCCCTTCCGCACCTGAAGGCGAGGCGCGGCTCCATCATCAACGTGTCGAGCACCTTTGGTCACCGGCCCGCAGCCGGACTGTCTCATTATGCAGCGAGCAAGGCGGCGCTGGAGCACCTGACCCGTTGTTGGGCGCTGGAGCTTGCGCCATTCGGCATACGGGTGAACGCCGTCGCCGCTGGGCCAACGGAATCCGGCGCCCTCACCGGCATGATGGGGCTGACGCAGGAGCAGGCCGCCGCAGTCAAGGAACAGGAGCGTGCGCGCATCCCGCTCGGGCGGCGAGGCGTTCCGGACGATGTCGCAGAATGGATTGTCCGGCTTGCCGGCTCAGCCTCGGAATGGATGACCGGCCAGGTGGTTGCCGTCGATGGCGGCCTAGGGTTGGCCTAGTCGCAATCGGGGTTTGGCGCTGAACCCGGAAGTGATGATCAGCACAATGGACGCCGACCTGAGGAACAGGGTCGATGAGCTCGAACGACGACTGCAGAGCGGAGTAGCCGAGAATGCCCGCCTGCAGGGCGAACTTGCGATCGCGTTGGAGCGGCAGACCGTCACGGCAGGAATCCTCAATGTCATCGCCAGTTCACCAACTGACGTGCAGCCGGTATTCGACGTCATCTCCGAAAGCGCGAGGCGATTGCTTGCCGGCCAAACGGCGCTCGTGACACGTGTCGTCGGCGACATGCTTCATCTGGCGGCATGCACGGCAGGAAGCGTGGCCGGCGATGAGGAGATCCGAATCTCATTTCCTGCGCCGCTCACGTCCTCCGGGATCCACAGCCGGGTCGCACTCACGTCGACGATCGCATTTCGCTCCGATATCGAGACCGAACCGGGCGTCCATCCAGCGATCAAGAGCATGGCACGCGCGAGGGAATATCGAAGCATCGTGGTCGTGCCCATGCTCCGGAAAGGCGTGGCGATCGGTACAATCGGCGTTTCGCGCGCCGAACCAGGAACCTTCACTGATAGCCAGATCAACCTTCTCAAGACGTTTGCCGATCAGGCCGTGATCGCGATCGAGAACGCGCGGTTATTCGAAGAAGTAGAGGCCCGCACGAAGGAGCTCGCCAGATCCCTCGACGATCTACGGGCGGCCCAGGACCGCCTGATTCAGACGGAGAAGCTCATTTCGCTCGGTCAGCTCACCGCTGGCATTGCGCACGAGATCAAGAACCCGCTCAACTTCGTTAACAATTTCGCCTCGCTCTCCGTCGAACTGACCGGCGAGTTGAACGAGATCCTTACTCCGGTCATGCTCCCGGACGACATCCGCGGCGAAGTGGATGAACTGAGCGAGCTGCTAACGGACAACCTTCAGAAGATCTTGCAGCACGGCAAGCGCGCCGACTCCATCATCAAGAACATGCTCCTGCATTCGCGTAGCGGCGGCGGCGAGCATCGGCCTGCCGACGTCAATACGCTGGTCGAGGAGAGCCTCAATCTTGCCTATCATGGCGCGCGCACCGAGAGACCACAGTTAAACGTCACCCTCAGGCGCGAGTTCGATCCGGACACCGGGATCGCCGACGTGTTCCCGCAGGAGATCACGCGGGTGCTGCTGAACGTCATCTCCAATGGCTTCTATGCCGTCGCCAAGCGCTATGACGACGGTGATCCCGGATTTGAACCCAAGCTCTGCGCCATCACGCATGATCGCGGCGATTACGTCGAAATCCGCATCCGCGACAATGGCGTTGGTATTTCGCCGGAGGTGAAGGAGAAAATGTTCAATCCGTTCTTCACGACCAAGCCGCCAGGCGAGGGAACAGGCCTCGGACTTTCAATGAGCCACGACATCATCGTGAAGCAACATGGCGGCAGGATCGATGTCGAGACTGAACCCGGCGAATTCACCGAGTTCACTATCCTGCTGCCGCGCAACATCGGTGTTTCTCACAGTATTGCGGGCTGACTATGACTGTATCGGTTCTTGTGGTGGATGACGAACCCGATCTGGAGGTCCTTTTTCGCCAGCAATTTCGACGCGAGCTTCGCGCCCGGCGCTTTGTGATGGACTTTGCCAGTTCGGCAGCGCAGGCCCTGAACCGCATTTCCGATGCCAGCGAGCAAACGCTGATCCTCATCCTCTCCGACATCAACATGCCCGGGATGAGTGGGCTGGAGATGCTGCCGGAGCTTCGCGCTCGGCGGCCCGATGTTCCGGTGATCATGATCACGGCGTACGGAGATGCCGAAACGCGCAAGACGGCCCTTGAGCGGGGGGCACAGGCCCTATTAACCAAGCCGATCGACTTCGGCCAGGTCCGCCAGGCGATCGAGGCGAGACTGGAACAGGCCGCATGTTAAGCGAAGATCACATGATGCCGCTTGTTCTGACCAACATCCTCGGAATTGCCGGTATCGTCGTTTGGCATGTTCAGGGCAGCAACCGTCCGACAGGCCGACTGATCGCCCAGATTCTGTTTTTTGTCGGCATGAGTCTCGTGCTCTATCTGGGCGGCATCTCTCCGCACCGCGTCGATGTCGCTCACTTGCGGGGTTTCGACGCGTTGGTCTCCATATCGGCCAGGATCCTGTGGTGGACCCATCTCGCATGGGCCATTATTGGCCTGGTCCACATCTATATGTTGCTCAATCGCCGGCCACGGGAAGCGCATCTGATCCAGGACATGGCCGTCGGTGTCATCTATCTCGGTGTGGCGCTGTCGATCATTGGCTTTGTGTTTGGTGTCCCGGTCGGCACGCTGGTCGCGACCTCGGGCGTTGTCGCGATCATTTTCGGCCTCGCGCTGCAAAATACCCTTGGTGATGTCTTTTCAGGGATCGCGCTGACGCTGGGGAGGGCCTATGCCATAGGCGACTGGATCCAGTTGAAGGACGGCACGGAAGGCCGCGTCGTTGAGACCAACTGGCGCTCCACCAATCTGCTTACCGGAGGGTACAATGTCGTCGTTGTGCCGAACAGCATCCTGGCGAGACAAGGTGTCACCAATCTCAGTCGCCCCGACGAGACGCACCAGATCACGTTGACCGTACGCATTGCCACCACGACGCCAAAATTCGTCGAGCAAGTCATGCGGTCCGTACTGGATGCCAGCACGCGGATCGTCCAGAACCCGTCGCCGATTGTCGCCCTGAATTCGATTGACGCAGCCGCGATTGAAGTGGAGTTGTTGTTCCGTGTGGAGAGTCCCGCCGGCTGGACGGCGGCGCGCAACGAAGTCATCGACCTCCTTTACAGCCAATGCAAAGCAAGCGGTCTTTCGTTGGCCGCGCCGGCCGAAAGCCTTGTCTTCGGCCCGGGTGCGATCAGCCGCGAACATTCTGCCAAGGCATTCGAGGCGCATTCATCCCGCGCGGGATAAGACCCACGCGAACGTATTCTTCCAGAGCGTCCCAGGTGTTTCCCTTGAAACGATTGGCACGAGATCAGACAGCGCGACGCTGCGCGGTTTCTCGCGCCAAGCTCTGCAGCGCCTTGGAGAGATATTCCTTCGGACGCCGTGGAGTTAGCCAGTGCCTTGGCCGACAGTTAGCGGCCCTCGGGCAGGCCGGCGAGAATGGCACAGCAACGCGGCGCCCATTCGCATTGGCTTCTTAAAATCATTGGGAAGGAGAGGTTGCTTACTCGCACGAACGAAGCAGAATTGGAATTGTTTATCGAGCAGGCATATCGCCTTATAAAAACGAGAGAAACTGGCGCCCCGACACGATTCGAACGTGTGACCTTTGCCCTCGGACGGCAGACCTCCGCGATGGCAAGCTAATAGGTGGACCGTTCGAAGCAACACATCTGCAACACGCAGCAGGTAAGTTATTGATTTTTCATTGGAGAGAACGGTTTCCTAAACCGTAGGTCGGACGTCTGCGGATATCGACTATCCCTTTTTCTAGAAAACGCGTGGCCCTCATAAGAGCTGCGTTCGCGGCATCGTCGTAAGGGGTCGCCGTGGGAAAGATTCACACAGGAAGCCGCGACGATAGCTGCTCTAGATGGCGCTCGGGGGTGAGAGGGCTGTCGTACTAAGTCGTTGATTTCAGACGACAATACTGCAACCTAAACGAGAATCCCTCCCTCTCCGCCATAATAAAACGGCTTCGAGAAAGCCCCGTGAAATAAGGTCTTACTGCACGCCAGAGGCGTTTGGTGTAGCCCCTGGCTGGCCCCAGAATGCCACGCTGGCCTGCCAAGGGCAACACAGCGGGAAAAACCTCCGGCGCCCCACTCGCCATCGAGGCTGATTGAAGCAGGCACATCAGAACTCCAGAGATACTCGATGGAGGGCCCTTGGATACCGAGGAGGAGAAGGCGGTCGCGCGCAGCGTTGCCAAGCCGACGTTGGAGTTCGCTGCCTTTATCGTCGCGCCGCGCGGCTTAGTCGCGGCCGACGGAGCATCTCGTTGAATAGCTCGCATGCGAAGCGCAGGGAGGGATTGCGGTTTGCAGCAACCAGGATGTCTTGAAAGTCGAGATCGGCCTGGCGTCGACGCACCAGAAGACGGCTCCTGCTAGGCCGGTGACGATCTGGGGCTCGCCTACGCCATCACGGTGCAAGGTCCAAGGCTCGAGCTTCCGGAAGGTCATCATTCCGATCCAGAGGACCAGGCTGCTGGATCGGTCCCTGGTCTACACGGCGATCACGCGGGCAACGGATCTGGCCGTCCTGGTCGGCGCCAGCGAGACTTTGCGGCAGGCGTTGGAGCGGGACGCCCATGCGAGCGGCGCGAGACGGCGCTAGACCTTATGGTCGCGTCAGGGCGGTAGCTCTGTTCGTTTCCCGTTGGCCGCCTATACTCAGGTCGGTGCATCATGAGCGACGGTTTGAACGAGGGAGTGGTAGGCGACACCGCTAAGCTGATGGTGCATCGGCTCATCGTGCGGATGCTTCGTCGCGACCCGTCGTTGGTGGAGAGGGCGAAGGTCGCCCATGCCCGTCAGGCCGATCAGTTCCCGGGCTGGCCCTTCGTGCGCGAGTGGCACGATTTGTTGGAGCTCCCGCTCGGCGAGCTCGCATCCAGGCTCATCAGTCGCGATCGGGAAATGGTCCGGCTGCGCAACACTTCGCCATTTTATCTCGCCGAAGGCGTTGATCTCGGCGACTACGCTTCCAGGGTCCGGTTGAGAAGAGCGGCGAGAAGATCGTTAGGCGGGCGGGCCACGCTGCGTCTTCCGGCAGAGTTGACGACAGCAAGAACGCCGCAGCCGCTGTATCATCAACCACTAACACAGGCCTTCCTACACTTTACCATTCAGATACGGGGTGCTGGGCGTGGTGCGGTCCAGCGGACCGTTCCCCGCCGGCGATACTGCGCTGGTTCGGCTTCCTGCCTCCTCGTTTCGGGTCTTACCGGCCCTGTGAACGCCGGCGCGCAATTTTGCCGCCTGTTGGCCGAATCGAAAAGTCATCGGTAGATCGGGCCGGCATCTCCGCAAACACGGTAACGGCGGTACGCTTGGGACTTTGGAGGCAATCGACGGCCCGCGACCATTAAGCCGCCCAGCTTCGCTGGCGGCTTTTTTCTTTATGCTAGGAGGTGTTCGCCCTAGCTCGTTCGCGGGCCTCGCGGCGGCGCTCTCGGCGCTCGCGCCGCCGCTTCGCACGGTCGGCGGGCTGCCGCAGCTGAGGAACGGGCGCTTCTTCGATGACCGGCCGGGCAGGCTCGTTGAGCGCGACCGCTTGGATTGGCTCCGGCGCCGGTCGGGCTTCCATGAATTCGAGAACTTGCCGCCCTTTGGGAGTCAGCCTCCACCCGCCGCTGACGCGTTCGACCAGCCCTTGAGACCAGATGTCAAGGTCCGGCACCCGCGCCGCAAGACGCTTGGTCCGCTCGGCCCAATCCCGTCCGCTGGTCGCCAGGATGGCCATATCCCGCTTGAGGTCGTCCATCACCGCGAAGCCGTCCGGATAGGCCACCAGGATCTTCAAGACCGTGACCTGGAAGTTCACGTCCGCCCCCGCGTCAACGCCACATCGTGGGTGCATGCAAGAGGGCGTCTTGACCAACCTGCTTAAGCCTCTCGCGAGAAACTTGGCCCCCGGTCGCAGCTTCCAGGATTTTCGATGCGACGTGCGTCCGCGCACTGATCTCGCGCTGCGAGACGCCTTCGCAGATTTCATCAAGGACCGCGCGCAAAAGCGCGGTGGCTGCCGTGTCAAACATGAGATGCCCCCAACGAGGGAAAGCCCCATCGTAGCCGAGTTTTCCCGATCTGACGATTCAGCTTGCGGAAATTGCCCTCGGCGTGGAGGGAGCAACGCCGGCCGGCGAGATGCGAAATTGAATTAGAGGTTGCTCTGAGTCATAAACCCAACGTGACCTCAGCCGAGATCGCTGGTTTGCGGCCACCATATCGCAGCGCTGATTGAAGGCGAGTCATAGCGCGGCGTTGGGATTGCCATCGACGCGATAGGCTCGGCTGTGACCGCGCATCGGACCGACGATAATCTTTCGGCCGGCCCCGATGGGCGTTGCCTTGCCAATCAGCGGCTCAGCTCCCGCTTTGGGATCTTCGCTGAAATACGTGAGGACGAATCCGGCGAACCCGATGGAAACACAATCCGTCCTTGGCTCGCTCCGGCGGCCGCGTCCTACCGGTGGCCTTTCTCGATCGGCATCGATCGCGACCACGACGTCGTCGCAGCATTTGACCGGCACTCCGCTTATTCGATCGCGAGCAGGAAATCCTCCGGCACGACGAATTCCGCGATGGGCGTTCACGTCAACATCGAGGCAAGTTTGACCGCACAACTCGCCGAGCACAAGCTCTCGAATGTGGCTGTCGAATGGTCGATAGATCGCGGTCGACATTCCGATCCGCAATGCGACCGTACCGCGCTATGCGGTCGGCGCAGAAGTGTGGGAGAACGGAAAGAGCTTCAATGAGTGGGTCTCGGAGGCCTTCCGCGACGAATCGAGTGACTGAGGTTCGTGACACCAGGTAGTCAGCGGCTACGCGCCTTCGCAGACGACAGTGCGATGCAGGCGGTCAGCCGACCGTACGGGGCTGTACGAGAAGGTGAAGTAGGCTTACTCCGGCTTGCCATGCCGCAACACGACGAGCGGAAAATTCTCGATGAAGGTCGATTCCCCTGCGAGCGCCTTGCGGACCATCGGCCCGATCTCCGGCCAGGCTTCGGACCAGATGTCTGCAAAGGAATGGCCCAGTGCGTCCGGCTTGCGGCCAAGGATGGGCTGGAAACCGTCGTTGTAAAGCGTCGTCAGCTCTCGTCCCCACAGGTTGACGAATACGCAGAACGCTCAGGCGACCCCGTGCCGCTCGTGAGAGCAAAACGCATCATCGGAATACTTCTGGCCAAGTTGGTGATCATTGCCATCACGCCGAAGCGGATGTGGTCGTCCTCCGGTGACCATCCTCCGGTGAAAGACCGCGTTCGGGGACTGATGCTGGAGATCGACGAAGACGCGCCGCCGAGCTTGTGGGCGCTTTGCGCGGAACTGCTCGCAGTGTTTGCGCGGTATTACGGTCTGATAACGGAGCCTATCGAATTCAAGTCCATTCCGGAGCTCGTCCTTCGCCTGGTCGAACTGTTCGATGTCAGGACCGAATCTCCGAGCGACGCCGGGCGATGAACCACCGCGGCCGCAGGATCGAGGCGGCCTTCCGTAGGCGCTGAAAGAATCCGCGTGCACACCTACAATCTTAGGTATATAATACCATAATAGTCCACCAAAATCATTGGAGAAGATCATGGCCGAGCAGAAGTCGGTTTCGACCGAAATCGAAGTGACCCAGGGTTCCGGCGGAGAATTGGTTATCTCGGGCAACGTTCCGAACCTGCACGACTCTCCGGAGAAGATTCATCAGCTTCTGGATCTGCTCGGCCTGCCCAAGGGTACGTCGGTTCGCGTCACGACGAAGGCGACCTCGGTCATCGTGCGCTGAGACATGGCGGCTCCCTTGCGAACCCAACCGCCCGGCGTGGGATCCGGGGCGAGGAGACTGCGTCCCGAAGTGGTTCTCGAAAGGACGGACGAGGGGATACTGCTGCGGTTCGCTCATTGGGAAGTCCGCCTGCCGCAGGAGTCCATCGACCGCGTTCCGATACTGCGCCAGCTTCTCGCGGAGCGACGCTATGGGTCGCGCAACGGTCTTGACAGGGAAAGCGCAGGTGTCGTTGCGCTGCTGGACGCCCAGGGCTGCTTCATGCCTGAGGCGGTGCACGAACTTTGCTTGCGCGAGTTGCTACAGCGCTTCCAACCGATACGCTCGATCTTCTACTCGGAGTACTACAGCCATCCTGCATGGGACATCATTCGCTCGGGGCGGGCGTCGCAAGCGCAGCTCGTCGCCTGGGTGATCCACAACTATCATATCTCCCGTTCGGCGGGAGTGATCGCTGCCAGGATGGCCTCGCGCACGACAACCGGCAAACTGAAGAGCTTCTTCAGGGAAGATGCGCTAGAGGAATTTTGGCACTGCGATCAGTTCTATTTCGTCGACGACCCGAGCCTGAGGTTCGACGCCGATGCCGTCAAGTCGTACGTTCCCTTGCCGGGGTCTACCGCCTTCGAAGAGATGGCCCTTCGCGCTGCGGACGAAAGCTGGATCGGGCACCTCCTCATCGCCTATTTCCAGGAGTCGAGCATCGTCTTCCGCGACGACAGCGAGCAATTCTACGACGCAGTCGAGACCAACTACGGACTGAAGAATTTTTTCGCCGGCTGGCGCCGCCACATGACCCTCGATCTGGATCACGGCCACGCCGACGGTCTGAGGGATCTTCTCGATACCGACCAGATGGTCTCCGTGAACGAAGCCGCTCGGGGTCTGCGGACCGTGCAACTCGCACACTTCTTCCTTGTGAGCGCGCTCGACCAAATAAGAGCGCAGGATGGGGAGGCGCATCAGCATCTGGAGAGCAGAAGTCCCGCCGGGCTGGCGATGCGTTGGAAGGTCCCGTCTGCGGATATCCGGGAACGTCCGGTGCGGAATTCGCCCGATCTCGCCCGGCATCTGATGGATGCGCTCGGGGAGGCGGCCTTCTATTGCCTGGGGTTCGCGCGGACCCACGACGAAATCATCGGCGCCGGAAAGTTCGCCGCCTCGTACAGAGAGATGGTCACCGCACTGCCAAGTGGCGACAATCCGTGGCTTGTCGCCGTCCGCAACTTTCTCATTGAGCGTGCGACCTGTCTGGGTCTCCTGTTGGCGCTCGCGGAGGATGTCCTGAGCGCCGTCGGTCGGTGGGATCCGGTGCTCCGCGAGACGGTCGTTGGCCTTGACGCGCAGCGGATCGACCTGGCGCGGGCGCTGCCGGCGGTCGATGCGGGGACGGATCGAGCGCGGCTGGTGGAGTTGTTGACCCTCGCCGAAGAGGCGCAAGCGATCCGGCCAATCGATCTCGGTCTCTCGCTTCAATAGGAATTCTCACCGGACGTACCGTTCATGCATCGTGGCTCGGAATTCGAGTTCATCGGCAACTATCGCGTGCAGAGCAGATCGCGAGGCGAAGCGTCGCGATTGGCCGGCCGATGGGGCATTCCGTCCGAAGGCGAGCTCAACAACGACCGCGTGAATGGTTCGTTGCGGCGGCACCCGCTATGGCGCGGCAAAGCGACAGTGTCGCTCGCTGCGGCTTTCGTGAGCGAGCGTCATGGCGCGTTCTTGAACGAGCCGGATATCCTGTACAAGCGATCCCATTTTGTTCCCTGCGATCCGAAGAGAGTCATGCCTTTCGATATCGTCGACGTCGCGAAGGCCGCGGAGCGCTGGACGAACCGCCGTCCGTACCTGCGCGCGCTTCTGGGGCGATCTTGCCTGGCGGAAGCCGAGTCGTTGATCGGCGACATTCGGACCGTCGCAGCGGACGAATACTTCGTGCACGAAGCGGGGCATCTGCTGGGGTACGACACCACAAGCAAGTATGAGGACGGCTATTTCCGTGTCGCGGGCCGGACCGCTTGGCCTCTGATCTTCGTCGAGGAATTCCGGGCGGACATCGTCTCGTTCGAATTCGCTGCCGATCTGTTGGACGAGACGAGAGCTGCGGCGCTGTTTTTGTACAACGTGTTGCTTCGCCTGGGCGCGCACATCGAGGCGGTCGACGTATCCGAAGTCGAGCCTTACGGATCAATACCTCTCATGCTTTTTGCTCTGCTTACGGACGTCGGATGGATCGAACCGGGCGACCGAGGTTCGGCGATTCGATTGACCGCGACGCAGCCAACAGAGATCGTGGCGGTCATGCGCGAATGCGCAGAGATAGGTTGTCGCCTACTGGTGGCACCGGAGATGGAGCCGAAGTCCGGCACCGACGTCGCGATAAACGCGGCGCGCTATTTGTATAAGGTAAAGAACCATCCCACTATCGTGGCGCAATTCGAGCGCGCCTGCGCCTGTGCCCTGTCGTCTGCGCGCGCAGGACGAGGCTCGGTGCAGACCGCCTAGGTCGTCGCAAGACCCGCTCGTTTTTGCGCAGTCCTGATCCGAAGTCTTCATGGGGGAGTCATCATGGCCCGTTCTCTCTACGCGCGATTGGACCAACGGTTCGGAACCAGGCCGCCGGCGTTCCAGCGACAACGGGACCTGCAGAACAGGATCGCCAATTTCTCCCAACGGTTCGATACGAGCATCATGTTCGCCGCCGAGAGAGCGGAGAAGAAGATGCGCGTCGCCGTCATCGGCGCGGGCTTCGCCGGACTGATGGCCGGTTACTCGTTGTCGCGCACTTGCAGGGTCAGCGTATTCGAGGCACGTGACCGGGTGGGAGGGCGGGTGTGGACCCAATTCCACGCGACCTCGCATCGGGCTATCGAAGCAGGCGCGGAGCTGATCGGATACAATCATCCCACCTGGTTGATGCTCGCAAGGCAGTTCGATCTGGGACTGACCGTCCTCACGACGGAGGATGCATTCACGTCCCTGGACTTGGAGATGCCGCTGTTGCTCGACGGGCGGTTGTTGTCGCCGAAGCAGACGAAGCAGGTCTACGACGAGATGGAGCCCGCGATCGCGAACATCTGCGCGGAGGCGAGACAGCTGTCGGACCCCTACAAGTGCTGGGAAGCGCCCAATTCGCGCGATCTCGACAACATGAGCCTAGCGGACTGGATCGAGAGGCAGGATTGCAGCATCCTAGCTAAACGGGCGCTGGAAGCCCAGTTCGCAAATACGAACGGCGTTCCCACCAATCGACAAAGCTACTTGGCAAACCTGGCCGCCATTCGCGGAGGCGGCCTTCACGGCAAGCCCGATGACTACTTCACCCAGTCGGAGACCGTGAAGTGCGAACAGGGCAATCAGACGCTTGCGCTCAGGTTGGCGGATAGCATCGTCGCCGCCGGCGGCGAGGTCGCAACCAGTACGCCGATCTCTCTCATAGACGTTCGCGCAGACAAGGTCGTGCTCAAGTCAGCGGCCGGCAAGGATCTCGAGTTCGACTACGTCGTACTCGCGATTCCGCCGAGCCTGTGGCCTACCACCACGTCTCCCGGGGAAATTACGATCACTCCTGCGATCCCGCCCGAGTTTCACATGTCGATGGGTCTCGCGATCAAGTATCTGAGCGATCTCAAAGTCCGTTTCTGGTTCGGCGCCGGTCAGTCTCCGAACAGCATGTCGGAGGCGATCGGAATGACTTGGGACGGTACTGACAACCAAATCCAGATGTCGGACCAGACCGTGGAGCTCAGTTTGTTCGCGGGAGGGCATGCCGCACGGGAAGCGATTGACTTGTTGATTAGATCCGGCGAGCACGCGCTGAATGCGCACTACGCCGGCGAGCTGGACAAGCTCTTTGCGGGGTACTCGAAGAATCTGGCCGGCGAGCCGAAGTTTATCTGCTGGCCGAAGGAACCGTGGACAAAGGCCGGCTATTCCTGCCCGGCTCCCGGTGAAGTCACCCGAATCGGCCCATTCCTCAATCGACCTTTCCACGACCGATTGGTATTCGCCGGCGAACACTGCTGCCTGCCGTTCTTCGGCTACATGGAAGGTGCGCTCCAGTCGGGATTGGCGGCGGCATCTGCCATAGTTCGCAACGAGAGCCTTTCGTGAAGGGCAGCTAACGGCGAGTCATGCCGGCCACGCGCGCTGTACGACCGCGCGGACGTACCGTTTGTGTACCGCGACTTGAATATCCGCCCCTTTCGGCTTCCAACGTTGATCCGGCACACCGCCTGAATGCAAAATGGATTCAGTCGCTTGCTGAGCCTGAGGCGGGGTCAACGTTGGTCGCCGGTCTGGGGTCAACTGTTACGCCGATCCGCACCGTAGCTCGAGTGACAATTTGAGGATCTCGTTATCGGCGCTTGTTCAGCCTATGGATGAGTCTTACCGCAAATGAAATACGGAGTTGGCTATCGCTCATCGCCTGCGTAATTTGTTTAGAGAGTGATTCTTCAGACGCACAAGCTTATGGGGATACCATGAACAAGCACTTTTCCTCCCACCACACTGTTTCTGAGAGGCGCTCGCGGAATGACGGCGATGATGTCGTTCTCACAATGCGGATTGGGCGCACCTATAGGCTCGAATCCGCTCATCGCCTTCCCAATCTACCCGATGGCCACAAGTGCAAGAATCTACACGGACACAACTACCGCATGGAAGTCGTGATGCGGGGAGGGTTGGACGGAAGGGGCTTCGTGAAGGACTTCGCCGAGATGGATGCCGAGATGGGGCCGCTGCTGAAACTCGTCGATCACCGACTTCTCAACGATGTCGAAGGACTGGAGAACCCGACCGCCGAGATCATCGCAGGTTGGTTCTTTAAGCGCATTCCTAATTGCGAGAGTGTGCGGATTTATGAGAACGACGACTGTTGGGCGGAGGTTAGAGCCGATTGAGTTTGGGCCAGTCCTTCAATTCCCGCATGGAGTTGTGGTGATTAGGCGCCAATGCGGTTTTTCTCTGTCGGACGTGGTCTGAGATTTCGCGACAACCACATCGATGAAGGTTGGCTCCTTCGCGAGCCATTCAAATGGCATGTCCGGCATTCTTCCTGCGCGAGCGCCAAAGACCGCTTCCGATCCCAGGAGGAATCTCTCAACCGAGTTTGCAAGTTTCAGTGCACGCACGGCGTCATAGCGGTCGCGCGAGCCGACAAAGTGGTCGCTATTGGCCATGACAGGTTGCGACTTCAGCGGCATGCCGAGGTCAGCATAGTGCTTTGCCATATAGGAGCCGATGAGGTCGCGGAGTTTATCTGACGTCGCAAGGCGCGACGCATGGGCGATTTGCAGCTCGCCCATGGCCTCCCACGATGCGATCAACGTGCCTGGAGGCAGTTTTTTTCTTGCGGCATCAACGTCTGCGTCAGCGAGCAGGAAGGCCAGCCACTTGCGCTCGAACGGAACAATCGAAGGAAGTTGTAGATACCCCGTGCCTCCATTGAGGTCCTTGTCCGACAATTGGCCACCTGGTCGTTTGACCTCGATCGCAAGAATGGCCTGTCCTTGCTCATCTTCCCAGTTCAGGACAATATCGATGATATCCGGGCGCCGCGACTTGTCGCGCTTCTGCTCCCAGGAATAGCTCCACTTTGCCCGCTCGATCTCGCCATGCGGCACCTGCCACAGGTCATAGAGATAGGTCTTTGGATCTTCGAACAATAGGCTGCTTCGGGTCATGCAATGGATTGGCCTTTGTCTTCTATCGAAGGTTACGGGCCGAATATCGGCGTTGATGCTAACCGTTGGAAGCAGTTTTTCTCAATGGGCTTTGGGACACTGAAAGTCGCAATCGTAGCACGATATTCCGGGACCTCCCTTCACCGTCCGCCCAGCGGAAGGCTTAGTTTGGCAAGTGGGAAACCGTCACAGCGAGCTGCCGAGCCAGCGTCCCGGGCAGGACCGCATCGAAAATCTCACTGAGCTTGCGGTAATACCAAATGGTCCCGTCGCGCCCGCCCGTGAAGCGGTTCCACAGTTCGTCGCCGATGTTGCGATAGTCGTGCAGTATCGCCTCGGCATTGTCGACCTTGTCGGCAAGGGATACGAGCAACGACGAGGCCGCCTTTTTCGGCAGGAGCGAGAGATAGGCTTCCTTCCGCGGACGCCAGGCTGGCTTTGGCTCGACCCAGGAATCAGTACAATCGGCGACTATCTGGGCGACGTCACTACCGAACCGTTTCCTGACCTCGTCGAGAGTCGCTTGGCCTCCCTGATCCTCCGCGGCGTCATGGAGAAGCCCGGCGATGGCCTGAACCTCGGTCCCGCCGGCGGACAGCACGCGGCTTGAGACGCTTAACAGGTGCGCAATGTACGGCGTGCCACTCCCTTTCCTGACCTGCGCCCGGTGAAGGTCGGACGCGTAGACAAGAGCTTCGTCATATAATTTAGAAAGTGCCATCGATTCTCCCTTCATAGGCGGCACACGCCGCATCCTGCGAGAGTAACTTACAAAGCGACATCGCGACCTGCCGCAGCTATCCGGCCGCGCATGGTCGTGGCCGCGGTCACGAGCGCGTCCGCCCTGTACCTGACGGGATCCCGATCGCTGAGCTCTTCGACTTTCCGTTCACCGAGATAGATCGCAACCTGGCTGCCGCCACTTGTCGAGGGATGTGCGAGCCAGCCGAGGACGCTGCCGCGGTCGATCAACCCTTCGTCCGCAGCAAAGGATAGCGCTGCGGCCGGGGTCGGGCCCAGACCGATGAAATAGGCGTCGCGCCGAAGATGACGCAACGTCGGAAGAAAGTCGCGCTCGAAGCTGCGCCGGAGCACGTCGACACGCCGGATTTCCTCGAACGAGCCCGCAAATGGCTTTCCTCTGACGAACGCCGCATGTGGCACAGCCGACGTTGCATGAAGAAGGTGAGCCCGTCCTCCCCAAAGCTCGGACGCGCGGCCGCCTCCGACCAGGGCCATGATGCCGAGAGCATCGATCATGCGCTCGAGGTTTGGGCGCATGGCCGGCCCGCCGAACGCCGCAAGCTTCTTGACCCGGCGAAGGATCTCATCGTCAGCTAAGCCCCGCCGCAACAGCCGGCTGGCCTCCGCGCAAGCCTCGTCGCGCTGGGTCGTACCCGGCGTGATGCCGACGATCACAAGTCTGGCGTCGACGTTGACATGCTCGAATGGCACATATTCGAGGGAGTATCTGCCGTCGGAATCGACGGTCAACGGCGCTGCGCCCTTGTGGTAGTTCAGGATCGCATTCCTGAAATTGTTCGGGATGGTCAGGTTGTCCATTTCAGTTCCTTCAGAGAATCTTCGTTCGTAAACCGTCACGGGCGCCGAAAGCGCTCGCGCTTGTGCGCGGCGGTGACCACCAGCCCGTTGTCGCCGACGACAGCATAGACGTTGAGCCAGCGTTCCACGACCTTTAGTCCGCGATCGCCGCCCAGGTGATGGCGCAGCCGTTTGATGCCCGACTTGTCGAACATCAGCCGCTCCGCGCCATTGGCGCGCGAAGCCGATCCGAATTGCATCAGGAGGTCGACAACCAACGGAGGGATCGCGCGCTGCTGCAGGCGGGCTCTGGAGTGTGCGCTCAGAGGGAGATCGGTCATCGCCATCGCGTTCACGACTGACCTCCCTCGACGGAACGCAGCGAGACCTCGAGTGCCTTGCCGACGAACATCGGAACATCGAGCTGCAAGACCTTGGCGAGCTGGCCGGCGCGGTCGACGTCGAACACGAACGCGCCGTCGAGCCAGGGCTGTACGTCCGCGGCGCTCCAACCCAGCTTGTCGGCCAGCTTGTTGGCCGGCTCGAATCCGGCGACCTGGTGGATGAGCCTAGCGAGCACCCTCGGCGACTCGGCGTCCCGGATCGCGCGCGCCAGGAAGCGATCGTCGGCGGCACGCTCCGGCCACGGGATGAAGCCCCGGCGGCCGGAGAGCCACCGCTTAGCTTCGGCGAACTCGACCGCCACAGGCTTCGAGCCGGGGATGGCCTTCAAACGGCCCTCAGTCTTATCCGAGATCGCCATGCGCACAGCGCCCTCGCTCATGTTGGCCAGCAACGCCAGCTCGCGGGTGGTGAAGGTTGCCGACTCATCGCCTGCCCACTCGAGCTTCCACCTGGCGAGGGCCGCGTCGGCAACCATCCGGCAATAGCCGTCGGGGGTCATGAAGCGGTGTTGCTCTCCGGCGGAGGAAATCCCACCGATGCGCGGTGTGCCCTCCATGAAAGCCTGCAAGTCCTGGACTTCGTGCTCGCCGAAGGTGTTCAGCCGGCTGCGATTGAACGCGAACTCATAGGCCCGCTCAAAGGATGCCGCGATGGACGCAAACAACGACAGGTCCACCTTTGAGGGCGACTCGTGGACATACTCACCCTCTTCGCCCGGCGGGAAGCCAATGAATGCTTCGGCCTTCGCCGCGCCGGAGCTGATGAGGACGTGATCCGCCTCGAAGAGGAAGATCGTCCGCAACTCATCGAGCATCTGTTCTTTCGAGAAACCAGCCATATTTTTCTCCATGCAAATATGCGGGCCATTTTGCATGTTGACCAATAGCGTTCTTCGTTCGAGCACGCAACAAAAATATGCGATCACAAACGCATTTTTGCATAAACGGAAGTCATGTATAGAGTTGCAATCTTTATCGGTATAAATGGTCATCTTGACGGATTAGAGTTTGATAATTACAAGCGCCCCATCATTGCGGAGCCGCATGGATATGCAACCCGAGGACGTCGCGCGAGAACTGAGAGAAGCCCGGAAGCTGGCATGGCCGGACACGATAAAGCTGCTCGAGTACATGGAGCGGCAGCCTTCCACGCCGCGCCATTCCACGGCCGAACAGCTCCAGGAGGCGCTGAGCACATCCCGCCGCAACATGAGTGTCCTCCTGAAAGGCATTGAGGATGCTGGCATCGGAAAGCGCGTGGTTGGTCGGCGTGGCGCCCCGACCAGGATCATCTGGAGATACACCTGGAAGAGCATTGCCCAAGTCGCTCGTGGAGAAGGCGGCGCTGAAGCTCTGAAGCCACTCGACGACAAGGAAACTTTGTCCAGGCAGCCCCGCGTCGAGCACAGCTACGTCCTGCGCCACGAAGAGGATCCGATCACGCTGATGTTGCCGCGCGATCTCACCCAACGGGAGGCCGATCGCCTGGCGCTGTTCATCCAATCACTACCGAAAGAGTGACTCCGAGGAGGAGCGAGTGAACACCTATTTCGCCGTTGATGCACAAAGCCTGCCGAACGCGGACGACCCTGTAATCCGTCGCGCCCTCATCCTCGTCGTTTGCGACAAGCAGCGCAAACCGAAGCGCGACTTTCTGATCACCGGCGTGGGCGGCGGCTTGAATGACCTTGACCGAGCGCCATTCATCGTCCTACCGGACGGCAGAGGTGACAACGGAAGTGAATGCAAGAACGATGAGGAGCGCTATTTCGATACCAATATCCGTAGCAAGGTGATGAAGCCTCGCGAAGTCTTCACCGTGTGGTGGTCATCCAAGGACCAGCCTGCTCGACGCTTCGAGACGATTTGGCGGATCAACAAGACGACTCCGCTCGCCGGGCCTTCCATCCCATGATCGCTCGACGACTGCTGTTGTTGGCTTTTCCGGGTTCGCTCGGAGCATGCCTGGGTACATTTTTGCCGTCCGCGCCGGCAGTCCACCGGAGAGGACGACCCATCAGCCAGCAGGCGTTGAACGACGCGCTCGCCGTTCACGCGAGATGGCAGGAAGATGCGGGTTGCGGCCGGCGCGCTGACTTCGCTGGCCGAGACCTATCTGGCCTCGATTTCGGTATCGACAATCCCGAGCAGGTGCAGTTGCGCGGCGCCGACTTTACTCAAGCGGATCTGAGTGGAATCCGCGGCAACGATGTCAATTTCTATCACGCGTCGCTGCAGCACGCGAACCTGTCGCACTCCCATCTGAAGGCGCCGGTGTTTCGCGGGGCCATCCTTCACCACGCGGATTGCAGCGATGCGGTCTGGGGCTGGCCGGCCCAGGCTACACCACTGCGCTCTGGCAAGATTGCCGCGTCGGATCGGGCAGTGTTCATGAGCACATGCCTTCAGGAAGCCAATCTCGATCGCGCTCGCGTGCGCGGGTATTTCAATGACTGCTCGCTAAGCGGCGCATCCCTTGTTTCCGCAGATTTTTCTCAGTCTGAATTTTCTGGGATCGAATCGTACAACCGCTTTGCCGGGGCGCGGCTCATTGGGACGAAGTTCCACAACGCGTCGGTTGGGTCCGCCCGGCTCGATAGAGCCATTATCGATGGAGCCGATTTTCTCGGAGCCCAACTGCACCCGCGGATAGTAGCCCATCTCCGGGGACGAGATGCCATGAATGTCGAAGTATGAGATTCGCACCGCTCGCTCCTCGCTGAATTGCGGGACCTGCGGCGCCGGAATTGACGCAGTTAGTGTCGAAGGAGCAAGGATATGTCGCGGAAGCACCCGCAAAATGGACCGTCGCTCAGCAAGGCGCCCTACAAGAAGCGCAAGCCCTTGAGCGACGAGGAGTTGGCTGCAAAGCAAGAGAAGGAAAAGAATGCGGATGAAGCGCGGCACGCGAGGATAGAGGCCGCGCAGAGAAGGATTGGCGAGAACCGTCGCTTCGGTAAAGCCGTCACTGAGAACGGGGGCATGATCCCGCTCCGCGGCGGTAACGCCTCCGAATTTTGGTCGAAGCTTCGAGGCGATAAGTAGCGACGGATCTGTATCGGTTCTGGGGGCTCATCAGATCGGCACCGACTGGGTCAGGCACCTGATGCCACCGCCACCACTGAGTATTGCACTCATGTCTACCATGCGTATATCCCGTCCCGGGAAAAAGCGCTGCAGATCCTTCTTGGCTCGCAGGTCATTCTGACTGTCGCCAAATCGCGCGGTCAAAACGGCGTCACCGGTGACGAACAGGTTCATGTAGGTCGCGGCCATCATCGAGCTATCGTGCGCCGCGACGGCCTGACTTGGCGCCACTTCGAACTGTTCGATGGCCTTCACCGTTCCCTCGACGACGGCTTCACGAAGCCTGCATAGATCGCGCTCGCGTCGTCGCCTTCCCCGTCCAGATGCGATGACCTCGACCAGCAGCCTGCCGTCGGGCAGAAGCGCCATGTATCCATCCGGATGGCCTGTGGTGATCGGTTCGGTCGGATCGCCGTCGAGCCAGACTACATCCCGAATGCCGGCGCAGCCGAAGGCTGCGGTGATGGCCGTCTCGCCCATCTGTGGGTTGCGCGAGAGCAGGCAACTTCGCGTCGCGATGGCGAGCCCTCGACCGTCCGTGATGAACGCGCCGCCCTCGGCAACGAACGGCATCCCGATGACGGGAACGCCGAAATCGTGCGTGCGCGCCAGGCGGTCACCTGCGCGACCGCGTCGGGAATTGTCCCAGGCGTTGAAGTTGAAGTCGATCGCGACCGTTTCGGCCCCGCGCTTTGCGAACACCGGCGCGATGTCGCGCATCCAAATGTCGTCGACCGGCGCGGGGATCACCTCGACTTCGGATCCGAATTTCCGGGCTTGCGCCGCCGGCACCAGGTCCGGCGGAGTCAGCAACTTTATTGGCTCGTACTCCGCGATCGTCCGGATGATGCGGTCGAGCTCGCGCTCGACCTGATCCCTGCCGGCTTCCCATTCCCGGTGCACCGCCCAAGCCATAATCGTGCAGGCGTGAGGCTCGTGATCGGCGGGAATGCGGATTCCTGGGTTCCTCCTCACGCGGTGGCGATTGACGGAAATGGAGCGCTCAACCATTCGCGACGATCGGGGTGCCCCCAGCGCCACGGGCGATCGGCATCCTTTGAGATGTTGATACGAGGTCCGTTGAGTAGCGCAGTCACCGGTTCGACGGGACGCAAAATGCGGAACGGAGGCCTAAAGAGCGAGGCGCCATCCAGCAGAGGATAAAGCCCAAGTGCCTCTCCCAGCTTTGCTGGGCCATTGCAAAGCCTGCGCTCGAATCCAGGCGTGCGGTTGCGGATTGAGCGGTCGGCTGACGGGTGAGCGGAGCGACGCTCAGCCATCGCCTCGATTCCGATCACCGGCACTCCAGCCCTGATCAGGACTGCGCTGCCAAATCCCTCTTCCCCACATACCAGGTTCAGACACGGCATCCCCCTGTAGTGATGGATGTAGACGTGCCCATGAGGGAGCAGCATCGAGGAACTGCGGTTGCGGCGCTGCGCGGCTGCTCCAGGATGACAATGCGAGGCCATGTCGGTCTCGTCGTAGGCCTCATCTTCGGCGATGATGATCCCACTGTCGGTCTCGCGTCGGAGATCGGTGAAGATTACGAGGCATCCGAGGGCCTTCTGGGCCCCTTCGACGGCTGGGCCCGCAAAAAAGTCGGGCTCGACCGGAATATAATTTTTCAGGTCAAAATTCATTTTGATTACTCCTTCGTGTTTGCAAATCGCGGCGATCAGTGGCCGCGCCAACACAGTAGAGGAGCTCGATCATCTGTCAAATAACTCTATGAAATTACTATCTTTTATATTTTCGAATGATCTCGCGGCTGCTGCCTTCGATCGCTTAGACATTGCTCACGAGCACGAAGCAGGAGCGGCCGCCATCGACAGTGTTGTGAAGAATCGGCAGGACGACATCCTGCTGCTGTTGTCGAAGAAGCCTACGAAAGTATCGCTCGCTCGATCTCTTTTGAAACTTTGTTGTTATTTTCTCCAAGTGTAAATTTCCGACCCCCCTTAATTGAATCTAATGAAATGAGCGCATTCGCGTCAGCTCGCCGGTCGCGGATTCGCTTCCATCTCAAAGGAGCGTCAGAGAATGGCCGGTGCCGGTCTACAAAAGTACTTTACCGATATTGCGGGTTTGCGCGTTCATCCGTTCTTCAAAGACACCGGGTTGGCAGAGGATCTGGCTGCTGGCGAGGTTTTTCCCGCGATCCGCAAGAACGAGCTCCATTTTTACCACGGCGGTGCCCGCTTGTGCGTCTACAAGGACGGGCAGGCTTACACCAACAATCGCTATCTCGAATTGCCGGATGATGGGAGGTCCCGCGACGTACGCATTCCGGCTGATAGGTTCACGCCAGCCAAGTACGAAGCCATCAAAGGCAAATGCAGGAGCTGGCGGACGACGGAAAAAGAGCTGTCGATCGTGAGCGAGCTATTTCCGGAGTTCTCAATCGCAGCGTCCCACCTGCCGGCGCATCGCGCGCGCCTGGTCGACATCGAGTGTCGCTTTCTCGGCGGCGCGAATGGTGAAACAGCTCAGGACATGATCGATTGCCTCTTCCAGGCGCCAGACGGGACGTTGGTGTTTGTGGAGGTGAAGAGGACCGACAACCCGGAGGCGCGCGGCGGCGGACAAGGCGAGCCGGCCGTCGCCGGTCAGCTTCGGCGTTATCGACAGCAACTCGGATCGGACAGCCTGCGCAATGAAATCAAGGGTGTCTATGCAAGCGTCACCGATACGCTCGGCCTAATTCTGGGGCGGCAACTCCCGTCGCCCCAGGCCGTGTTCGAGAAAGTTCCGCTGCTAATCGTCGGTCCGAGCTCCGCACCGTCACCGCGCGCGAAGGAGGTCTGGCAGCAGACCCTGCTTGCATCGCCTCTATCGTTCGACGCCGACGTCATCGGCATCGACGGTCGGAACGGACGCACAATCGCCACGCTCGACGGGTTCTTCCGCGCGTTCATTGGCAAGCCGGCGGAGCTTGCGAAGCAATGACGGTTCGGCTCACGGTACATCGCTCTGCGCAGGAAATAGGCGGAAATTGCATCGAGATCGCATCGTCCGATGGACACCGCGTCCTGCTCGACATCGGCCGGCCGCTCAATGGCATTGGTGAGGCGACGACCCTGCTGCCCGCCACCCTAGATCTCAATGCGCCGCCAGCAGCAATCCTTATCTCGCATCCTCACCAGGACCACTACGGGCTGCTCCAGGCGGCACCTTCCGGGTGGCCCGTGTACAGCGGCGCGGCCACAGAGAAGCTCGTCAAGCTGACTGCGGCAATCGTCGGAGATCCGATCACGCGCGACTTCAATACATGGACCAGCAGCCGGCCGTTTACAATCGGGCCATTCACGGTGACGCCGTTTCTGACAGATCATTCGGCGTTTGACGCCTACATGCTGCTGATCGAGGTCGAGGGCAAACGCCTCCTGTATTCGGGCGATTTCCGGGTGCATGGCCGCAAGGCATCGCTCGTCACCCGTTTTATGGCTGCGCCTCCGCCATCGATCGACGTGCTGCTGCTGGAAGGCACCAATCTCGGCGCCGACAAGCCTTGGATGAGCGAAAACGCGCTTGAGGGCGAATTCTGGGAGCTGTTCGAACAGACCAGCGGTCGCGTCTTCGTCGCGTGGTCCGCCCAAAACATTGATCGCACTGTCACGCTCTATCGCGCCTGCCTAAAGGCCCACCGCACCCTCGTCGTCGATCTCTACACGGCTGAGGTCCTTGAGTTGTTGGCCGAATACGCCGATCTGCCGCAACCGGAATGGAAGCAGATCAAGGTCGTGATTACGAGCACGTTTGCTGATCTCTATCGCGCCAAGGGACGCGAGGAGTTCGTTACCCGCATGGCACGCCACGCTATCGCCGCACATCACCTGAATGAGACGAAGCCGCGGTGGGTCATCATGACGCGGAAGTCTCTAATACGCGACTACGCCGCCCGGAACGTAACGCCCGGTTCCGATGATGCCTGGTGTTGGTCAATGTGGCGTGGGTATCTAGACGGCGCGGATGGCCAAGCCGCCAAGGCGTGGTTCGATGCGAACGGCGCCTGCGCCTGCCATCTCCATACCAGCGGTCATGCGTCGCCCGACGATCTACGGGGGTTCGCGAAGGCAATCCAGGCTGCCTCCATCGTCCCGATACATGGCGCGGCCTGGGACACTCACGCGGATGGGTTTTCAGCCATCCGACGTCTGCGCGACGGCGAACCTCTTATCATCTGAGCGGCAAATGGCGGTCTATGACATCGGCTTGTTTACGCATCGAGGGGTCGTTCGATCGAGAAACGAGGACGCGATTTTCGCAAGCGGAACGATCTTCCAGGGAGACCAGCGAGACGTAATTTCGATGCGACTGGCGGGCCCGCAGTCCATCCTGATTGCCGACGGCATCGGCAGCCAGCCCGAGGGCGGGCTTGCCAGCCGAACCGCTCTGCAGTTCCTCACGCGGGACGCCGGTCGACTTCAGACCCTGGCCGGCTGCGAGGCGGCTCTGCATGCCGCGAACGAGCGACTGTACGAACTGATGGACGACCCTCGACGCATCGGCATGGGGACTACTGTGGCCGGTTTGGTGCTGCAGGACGTAGCTGTGATCACGTTCAACGTGGGCGACAGCCGAGCCTACCACCTTGGTCGCGGAGGTCTCATGAAGCTGACCCACGAGGACGTGTTCGTCGCCGGACCGGAGGGAAAGCAGTCGGACCGTTCGCACGCGATCACCCAAGCCCTCGGGGGATCAGAATTTCCGCTCGCGATCGTTCCGCACGTTTCCGTTGGGTCGCCCATGCACTTAGGAGACCGATTCCTCTTATGCACGGACGGTCTTACGGACGCACTCGACGATAGCGATCTCGAAAGTTTGCTCCGTCTTTCGACGACCCCGGTTATCATCACCCAGAAGCTCGTCCGGGAAGCGATCTTGGCAGGAAGCCGCGACAACATCTCGGTGGTCGTCGGTGTTTGCAGCTAACACGTTAGCTGCCTCGTACGCGGTGACCGACATCGTTATCTTTATACCGTGGGCGACTGGTCGGCACCAGGACAGGCGATCGCGCACCGCTCTAGCTAGGATCTAACGGTATGCGCCGGCGGGAACCGGGTTTGGCGAAAGGACCATTGAGTCGACTTAAGTATCACCTGATTTCTTTGGCGTTCAGGTCGCTTATCGATCGACGGATCCATCAGGGATCTGATATATCCAACTGATTTCTCTAATTAAAGTTGCGAGCGTCGCCGCTAGACGACAGCTCGACGGGCAGGGCGGGGCAAGAAGAGTGCGAACGGTTTCGTGGGAGCGATTTTGCGACCATGCTGTTGCTGTCGCAAGGGTGCCTTTGAGCATTCGGACGGGAAATACGGCTCGCCTCAACAGAGGTCAGATCGGAATCGTCTCTGCTCCAGTTCACGAGTCGCTTTTCGTGATCGCCGGCCCAGGCAGTGGCAAGACAACGGCTTCGGCTTTGCGGATATTGAAGCTCCTCTTCGTCGATGGCCTCGAACCGCACGAGATCATTGCGACTACGTTTACCCGGCGAGCGGCTGCTGTTCTGCGAAGCAGGATAATAGAGTGGGGCGAAGGCATCCGGGTGCGGATCCTGAATAGCGACGTCGCTCCCGATCAGCGCTTCGAGCGGCTCGACTTTAATCAGTTGCGCGTCGGGACCATCGACAGCATCGCGCAGGACCTTCTGAACGATTTTCGCGACGCGGGCGCTCCGCGTCCGACGCCGGTCGATACCCACGTATTCGCCGCGCTCATGATGGCGGAAGGGGTGCGCACGACGGCGGCCGCGAATTCGAGACGCATGCTGACGTTCCTCGAAGCGCTCGGGTTCAACACGTACGGCGGCAGACTAGGTCTCGGCGGCCGCGCTTCCGCACTTGTGGAGATCCGGGAGCGTCTCATCAACGATCGCGTCGATCGACAGGCGATGTTGGTCGACGCGCAGCGGCGGCAGACCGACATCGACGTGGGTCTCATACGCGCCCTCGAAGCGATTGGGGAGTTCGAGGAGGCGATGCGGGAGCGCGAGATCTTCGACTTCGCGGGCCTCAACGAATACTTCCTGGAGGTGCTGGGGTCCGGTCGCATGGACGATTTCCTTTCGCGTCTGCGGTTCATTCTAGTCGACGAATATCAGGACACAAACTTCCTACAGGAGAGCATCTACTTCACGCTCGCGGGCGCGACCCGGAGAAACGGCGGTTCTATCTGCGTGGTTGGAGACGACGACCAGTCGCTATACCGCTTCCGCGGTGCGACCGTGGAACTGTTCGCTGGATTCCGCGAACGGGTGCGAGCGCGGCTCGGAATCGATGCAGCCGAAATACCGCTCAATAAGAACTACCGATCAACGAAGAAGATCGTGGGATTGGTCGACGATTTCGTGCGCTCGGATGCCTGTTTTCAGGCCGCGAGGATCGCGAGAAAGCCGACGTTGGAGCACGGTGAGATCAATGATGGCGAACTGCCCTTGATAGGAATGTTCGAGGACGGAGAACCTCTGCTGGCCCGACAGGTCGCGGGCCTGATCGGGCGCCTCGTTAGCGGCGCGCAGGTGCGGATCGCAGACCGGCGGAGCGGACGACACACCATCATGCTCGATCCGGAGAGGGGCTCGGCGGGTGACATCGCCGTTCTCTTCGACTCGGCGTCGGAGTACAGCGGGTCCGGACGCGAAAGATTTCCGCTTTTGCTGCGACAGGAACTGGAGGCACTCGATCCTCCGATTCTCGTGTTCAATCCGCGCGGCCAGCCCCTCAAGAAACAGACGGCAGTCCGTCGTCTGCTCGGATTGGCGCTGCTGTGCCTCGATCCGGATGGCTCCATACAGGCAGGACAGAATTTCGGAAACGCGATCTCAATCGAGTTGAGGGAATGGCGTACGGAAGCGGCCGCGTTCCTCGCGACCGGGTCCGCCCCGTTGAGGCGTTTCGTCGCCAACTGGGGGGCGCGACGTCCCACTCGGCCGCTGCGGCGTAGCACGAACGTGTCGCTCACCGATCTGCTGTACAAGTTGGTGACGTGGATACCCGACTTCCAACACGACGTGGAGCACCTGGCCTGGCTCGAGGCAGTTATGCGCGCCGTTTCGGCGGCCAGTCTCTTGCGCGGGTTTCGCGGAGAACTTGTCTTCGCGCCAAACGCACCGGGAGACGAACTGGGGACGCGCAGCGTCTCGGATGCGATCTGGCGCGTGTTCGCTCCGATCGCGGACGGGGTGATCGAGGTCGAAGAGGATCTGCTCGAAACGCTGCCGCGCAACCGAGTCAACTTCCTCACGATCCATCAGGCGAAAGGCTTGGAATTCCCGGTAACCATCGTAGACGTCGGGTCCGAACTTGGCGACGGAAGGGTGGCTAAGGCCTTCAAGAGATACCCGGCCGACGCGGAGCGCGTACACCTTATGGAAGACTTTTTCCGTCGGTACTCCGGCATCGGTCTTGCGTCTCGAAGCGGTCGGGACAGGGCGTTCGACGATCTGACGCGAAAGTATTTCGTCGCGTTTAGCCGTGCACAGGATCTGCTCGTCCTGACCGGTCACACGGTCGCGACGACGGGACAAACGCGCGCCAAGAGGCCGAAGCCGATGGAGAGCGTCGCGACCGGCTGGAGGAGACCGGGGTGCGCACCCGCCGATTTGTGGCCGTGGCGAGGCTTACCTTTCCTTCACAGGCTTTGATCCGCATGGCCATCCGCCCGCACAGCGTCGAACGCATCATTCCCGAGTACAGTCTGACCGGCGATCTGCTCGCATTCTTGAAATGCGGACAGCAGTACCGTCTCTACAACAAGGCCGGGCTGCCTCCTTCGATCCCGGTGCAGCAATGGTTCGGCGAGTTCATTCACGGGCTCATGGAGGAGGCGTTCGCTCGATGGCAGTCGGGCGAAGCTCCGTGGAACGCGGGCTGGCCTTGGAGATGGGAGGGGCAGATCAGGCCAATCGAGGAGGCCGTATTCCGCAGACTGCTGTCGCGCGGCCTGCGGCCGCCTCCGCGAATGCTCTACGCGAGCTACGACAACCCAACGCAGGAGGGGCGCGGTATCGCGAGTCTTCGGGCGGAAGTCGCTCTGAACACTTGGGGCGTACATCTGTTTCCGCTGGTCGCCGAAGCCGAGCTCCGTCTGATGGGTTCGCGCGAGCTGCCGCCTCGCGCCCAACTGAGGGCTGGACGATATTCGGTGACCGGGATCGTCGACGTCCTGAGTTCGGTACAGTTGCATCGGGCGCCCGCGAGCAACGTGATCCTGCATCGATTGCACGGGAGTCCCGTCATCCGGGCGGAAATGGAACGAAATCCTTCTCCGTTCGAGATCATCGTCGACTACAAAGGAATGCGCAGGCCCGCGAGCGGAGCAGGATCCTCGTGGATTCATCAGGAATGGCAGCTCCAGACCTATGCATGGCTGCGCCATCGGCAGAATCCAAACAGCAGGGTTATCGCCGGCGTACTCCTCTATCTCAACGAACTCGTGCCTTCTGCGACGGACCTTCGCGACCTTCGCAAGGACGTTTCCAATGGCGCGACTGACATCATGCCAGGGCAGTCCGATCGCGCGATCTTGTTCGGCGAACAGGAAACCGCAGAGGCAGAAGGCGAGGAGATGTCGGTCGCGCCGACCCGTGGCCTTAGCAGGCTGTTCCTCGAGGACCGTAGTTTCCGCATCGTTGAGATCACGAGCGCATCGCTCGAAGAGTCGGCGGCCCGGTTCGACTCAGTAGTTGGCGATATCGAAACTGCGGTCCAGAACGAGATCCTGCAGGGGTCGACGAGGACCCCATGGCCCGCTCGTCCCGAGGTGCGAACCTGCACTGCATGCGATTTTAAGTACCATTGCCCAGATGCGATAGGTAGCGGTCGCAACCCCCAGATCCCTTGAGAGTGGACTGATGCTTTTTCGGGGAATGCTTGTTGAACTACCGGGGCGCAGCGGGATCGGTAAGCTTGTATCCGAATCAGGCGGATGCTGCGTCGTCTCCGTCTTTCGATCCATCACCCGCTCCGAGCGGCTGACCGTCCCGCTCACTCAGCTCAAGCGCGGCTTTCTCAGTCGTCAGACTCGGGTCTATGTCAAGACGAATGAATCCTTCCGCCTGGGCAGGGTGACGCGTTACTTCCGACGCGACGATGGACTCATTGACTACGAAGTCCGTTTTCCCAACGGAAGCATCGCGGACCTTTCGGAAGTCGAGCTCCATGTGCGCCCCTGGAACGCGCCAGACGATCCCGCCGAAGTTCTCGCCGCCGGCGGCGCGGAGAGCCAATTCCTCCAGGACAGACGCCATGCCGCTGTCGAGGTGCTGACGAAGCTGCGCGGCGCCTCGCAAGGTCTCTCGGCGCTGTCGTCCGCCAGCGTGGAATTTGTCCCGCACCAGATCGCGGCGGTGCGCCGCATCCTGACCGATCCGATCCAGCGCTATCTCCTGGCCGACGAGGTGGGGCTCGGCAAGACTATCGAGGCGGGTCTGGTCGTAAGGCAACATCTTATCGACGAGCCATCGACCAAAGTGGCAATCGCGGTGCCATCCCGACTGATGGAACAATGGCGGTCGGAACTGTCAAGCAAGATGAGGCTCGACCAATTCGAAGGGGCCGTCGAACTGCTCGCCCACGCGGACCTGCCTTCCGTCGAACGGTCACCCGAAATTCTGGTCGTGGACGAAGCCCATCACCTCGTGGGCTTGAAAGAGGGGCCGCTCGCGGCGAGCGCAGCACGCCTCGAGGCGCTGTCGCGTGGATGCGAGGTGCTGCTTCTCTTATCGGCGACGCCGGCACTCGGCGATCCGGAACGCTTCCTGGCTCTGCTTAACCTGCTGGATCCGGTCAGTCATCCCATCGACGATCTCGCCGGATTTGAGACGAAGCTCGCGAAACGCCGCGAGTTCGGTCGGCTTTTGCTCGGACTGGATCCTACGAGCCCGGCCATGGTGATCAGGCAGCGGGCTTCGGAGGCGCAACGGCTGTTCCCCGACGATTCCGTCGTGGCCAATCTTGCGCCGCTACTGATCGACGCCACCCGTACGGACGAGCGCCTTTCGGCTGAGTTGTGCGAGCAACTGAGAGGGCACATCGCGGAAAGCTATCGGATCCACCAGCGACTGATCAGGTCTCGTCGAGCCGACGCGAAAGGCTGGGAGTTCATGCCTCGCGGCCCGCACTCGGAAGGTTCGGATCTGTCTCACGTGCGCGTGGAAGCGGATCCCGACGATCGGATTTCCGAACTCCAGGCTTCGATCGAGGAGTGGCGGCTCACGGCCCTTGACGCCGTCGACCCGTCCGATCGCATTCGAATTGCCGAGCTCGCGATGCGCTATCGGGACATGATCGAAGCTCTAGGTGTGGATCTCGTCTCGTTCCGCAACGCGATTGCGGCGCTCGATCCGATGTTCGTGGGAGAGAAGGAAATCCTTGACGCGCTCCTGTCCATCGCCGAGCGCGACGGGGACGAGACGGCGCGGATGACGATCGCGGTGGAGAGTACCGAGCGACTCATCAAGACGCTCTCGTCGGCGACCTCGCATCCCAAGATCGTCGCATTTTCATCCTCGACCGAGGTGGCCGTCCGGTTCCACGGACTGCTGGCCGAACGGTCTGACGAAGTGGATTACCTGCTGTCGGCCGGTTCGGCATCGGCTGCTACCGGCGACGATCCAGTTTCCCGCTTCCGGGCTTCGCGACGAGCGGCGGTGCTCGTGCTGGATCGCGGCGGCGAAGAGGGCCTGAACCTGAATTTCGCAGATGCCATCGTCCATCTCGATCTTCCGTTTTCCGCGGCACGGATGGAGCAGCGTATCGGCCGATTGGATCGATTCGGACGCCGCCATTCCTTGATCAGGCACCGAATCCTGGTCCCGTCCGATGACGACGGCAGTCCCTGGTCGGAATGGCAGGACGTTCTGGCGGACGGACTCCGAATCTTCCATCGGTCTATCAGCGACGTTCAGTTCCTGCTCGAAGATATCGAGCGCGACGTCCTCATCTCGCTGTTCTCGAACGGGCCCGCCGGATCATCCGATCTCGCCAAGAGGATCTGCGCCCGGATCGAGGACGAGCGGCGATCACAAGACGAGCAGTTCGCGTTGGATCGGTTGGCGCTCGCGGAGCAGCCGATAGAAGATTTCATCGAAACGCTGGAAGAGGCCGAGGAGAGGGAGAAGGTTCTCGAGGATGGGATGCAGGCTTGGCTGCTCGGCGTGCTGCAGCTATCGAGACGCCCTCACGCGCGTCCCGATCCCGACCCCTTCGATCTGGCGGCGGACACTCAGACTCTCGTTCCTCTGACGCCTTGGCTCGCCGCTTTCGGGCTCGATCGTCCGAAAGCCATGACCTGGCGGCGGCGCATCGCTTCCTCGCGTCCCGACGTCACGCTCCTTCGTCCGGGAACGCCGATCATCGACGCCGTCGATCGCTATACGAGGTGGGACGACCGAGGAACCGCGTTCGCGACGTGGCGAATCGATCCAAATTGGGCCGATGACCCATGGCTCGGCTTCAAAGTCACTCTCGCCGTCGAACCGGCCATAGAAATGGCGGACCTTTCAAATCCGACCGCCTCCGAGCGAGCCCTCTTCCGGAGGGCGCAGCGCTATCTCACGCCCTTCACCGCCACGCTCTTTCTGGACAGCGGGGCGTCGCTTGTCACGGACCGCAGGGCCATCGAGATCATGTCCCGACGCTACAATTCCGACGCTGGCGACATCAATCTCGGGAGCAGACCCGCACTACTCGCCACCGTGATCGACGCCGCTTCGTTCGAGCATTGCTGTCGCGCGGTCCGGGATGCCGCCTATTCCACGGTGAGCGGCAACCCGGATTTCATCCGTAAGATCAATGCGGCCGGCGAAGCCGCGACCGCTGATCTCAGGCGGCGAAGAGGCACCTACGATCGGCGATCCGCCGATGGAGATATCTCGGCGATCGCAGATCTCGCCGCAGCGGAACGCCTCATCGGGAGCGTGAAGGCCCCCGCGATGCGCGTCGACGCCATCGGTTGTTTCGTCGTCTCCCGGGATCGACCTAGGGAGGCGCGAAATGGCGGTTCTTGAAGGGCACGCCTCTTTCGCGGCGCTCGAAGCTCTGCTCGCGGGCGAGATGCGTACGGATTGGTCGGCGAAACCGCAGTCCATCGAGAGGCTGCGCATCGCTCTGACGGAGGAACCGCAGAGCGCAAGCCCACTGGACCTCGCGGTCCTGTTGCGGCAGGCGCTCGTTCACGAATTCGCCCGTCGGGAGCATGCGATCTCGCCGACGGTCGTTCTCAGGCACCCGCGGTTCGCCGGATTTGATCGATGGCAGCGGGTCGGAATCGACGCGCGCGCCGACGCCGATGGAGTCTCCGTTCGCGCGGTTCCGTGGTCCCCCGCGTGGTTGGACGCGCATAGACCGGAAGGAGTGGACGGCCGCGCTTCATCGGAAACCCGCTGTCGGTTTTTCGATAGCGAGCCCGTCGACGGGGATCCCCTGCTCGAATCCGTCGGTAGGGAAGCCTATCGGAGCCCCGGTCAACGAGCTGCCGTCCGCAGTGCGCTGTCCACGCCGCCCGGCGGCACGATCGTCGTGGCGCTTCCAACTGGCGAAGGAAAGAGCCTCATCTTCCAACTCGCACATACGGTTGGTTTCGTCGGTTCCAGGCCAATCGAGGGAAAGGGCGTCACGCTGGTGATCGTGCCGACGGTCGCTCTCGGCGTGAACCACGAGATCGAGGCCGTCAAGACCTGCAATCTGGCGCCGCCTCTGGCGTATCAGGGCGGCGACGAGGCGCGCAACGCGCAGATCGCGCAGAGGATCGCCGACGGAACACAAGGTCTCTGTTTCGTGTCGCCCGAAGCGGCGTGCGGAGCCTTGAGATCATCGCTCAAGAAGGCGGCCGAAGCCGGTTACCTCCGCGCGCTGGTGATCGACGAAGCGCACCTCGTCGACCAGTGGGGTACCGGCTTCCGCACCGAATTCCAGGAACTGAGCGGCGTCCGTCGCGAACTGATGTCGGTGATGGCTCCTGAACACAGGATGCGGACGATCCTATTGTCCGCGACGCTGACCGAAAGTTCGCTCGAGACGCTCGAACTCTTCTTCGGCGGTGACGAGAATTTCGTCAGCTTCGCGGCCGTCCAACTTCGGCCGGAGCCCGACTATTGGATCGCCCAAAGGACGGACGTGCAGGAGCGCGTGGAGCGCGTGTTCGAAGCCATGCACAACGTGCCGCGTCCGGCCGTTCTCTACGTCACCGAAGTGAAGGATGCAGAGGCCTGGTACGCCCGATTGCGCGAAGCGGGCTTTGGGCGCATCGCCAAGTTGCACGGCCAGACGGGGCGGGACGAGCGCGAAAGGATCGTGGATCGGTGGCGCAGAGGTGCCTTAGACGTCGTCGTCGGGACGTCGGCCTTCGGCCTCGGCATCGATTACGCCCACGCGCGAAGCGTCGTCCATGCATGCGTCCCCGAGACGCTGGACCGCTTCTACCAGGAGGTGGGGCGGGGCGGCCGGGACGGCTGTGCCTCGCTTTCGCTGATCGTCCCGGCATACAGCGATCTGGCCAGCGCCGAAAATATCAATCGGCAAAGCGTCATCGGCATTACCCGCGGTCTCGAGCGCTGGACTTCGATGTTCGAGAACAAAGTCGCACTACCGGGCGGACGATACGCGGTCCGAGTCGACGGGCGGCCGGGCACCAGCGCCGAAGACATCGACATGTCCGGTGATCGGAACACCGACTGGAACCTCCGAACGCTCGCGTTGATGTCGCGCGCCCGCATCCTGAACATGAGAGGAAGTCCAACACACCGTCCGACCGAACAAGGCGACTGGCTGGAGATCGAGATACTTGAGGAAGGACACCTAGAGAGGGTGATTTGGGATGAGATGGTGCAGCCCGTGCGCTTGGCCAGCGCGGACGCGAGAGGACAAAATCTGCGGTTGATGGAGCTTTTTCTAGACGGGACTGAGTGCCCGGCGACGGTTCTCGCGAAGCTTTACGGACGAGACCGCATTGGTACCGAGTGCAGCCGCTGCTCGGTCTGCCGAAACGACTTCCATGCTCGCCAACGCACGATGCATGTCGGCGAGCCTAGGTCGCCCTGGCCTGCGATCGCGATGAATCCCGATCTCGCTCGGCTCCTCGGTGGCGATGGCAGATTGCTGGTCACCTATGATCCGGAGGCGGTCGACAGGAAGTCGACGCGCCATCTAAAGAACTCGATTGAGAAGCTGGCCGCGATAGGCGTCCGAAAACTTCTCGTCCTCGGTCCCCCGGCATTCGACCTGAAGCGCGCGCTGGAATTCGCGCGAACGGCGCCATTCTTCGTAAGCCACCTCGATGGCTTGGCGTTCTCCAGACTTCCCCGAGGGCCGGAACTCGTGCTCGTGGCACCGGGGGCCCAACTCCGCGAGGTGAACTTGATGCCGAATCCGGATTTTCCGCGAATCTTCATTACTCCGGAACGGCAGTTGTCTTTCGATGGGCGCCGTCTCGCCGAGGTCTTCGGCGGGAGGGTACTCGGATTGGATCATTTCAGCGCAAGGGTGACCGAATGAGCATTATCACGACCGCGCCCGTAGTTCCGAGCAGAGTATTGGCGCTGTACGCGTCGCTACTCGCAAACCTATCCGGCGAAAAGAAGCAGCGCTTCGAAAGTCTCGCTACTCCGCCTTCCCTGCGTGTGCGAGGAGCGAGCGAAGACGGCGAGGCGACCACGACGCTCTTCAGTTCGACGCTCCGAGAGTCAAAGCTCATGGGCCTGATCGAGGAGGACGAAGAGCGCGTCAAGGTAAGCGAAGAGGCGCGAGGTAAGGGCACGAGGCTCGACCCGGAAGCGCGATTGAGATCATATCTGGCCAAAGTCCTGTTCGATCCCGAGCGTGCCGAAGAGACGAAGCAGCGCGGTTTCATGACTGCGCTCGCATGGTTTCTGAGGCGCAATCCGCTTGAACCGATGGGATTCGGCGACCCGCCCCACAAGGAGATCGCTAAGGACCTCGGCGCAAACGCGAGCCGGACCGAACTGACTAAGTTGAACACTTGGCAGAACTTCGTCTATTGGGCGCGCTTCTTCGGGTTCGCGACAATAACGGGAAGCAAAGATTCGAAGTGGGTCGTGCCGGACCCGACCGCCGCCATCGGCGACGTTCTACCGAAATTGTTCGGAGATGCCGACGAACTGCCGGTCGATGCCATGATGACCGAATTGGCGCGCATCTATCCCGTCTTCGAGGGAGGCGTCGTTCGCCGGGAAATTGAGGACTGGTCGATAGCTTCCGCCGACCAGTCGAGCGACAAGCGTTTGTCAATCGCGACAAGTCTTGCCTTGCAGCGACTTCAGACGAGCGGACGGATCACTCTCATTGGTCGCGCAGACGCTGCCGTCGCCATTATGCCCCTAGGAGCATTGGAACGAAGGGTCAGTCACGTCGGACTCAGGAAGAAATGACATGAAGAACGTAGTCTGCTGGAACACGTCCGAGGTCCGACGCATCATCAATCCGTTCGCGGAGCATATGCCGAATTCCTTGTTTCGGGCGGTGCACACCGACTGGACGTTGAAGATGAGTCCTCCGATCGGAACGTCGTTTCAGGAACTTGTCGCGTCGCCCGCATCCTACGCAGACACAGAGCCGAGCGTATTTCTCGAAGATTTTCTGCGGAACGATCGTCCGCACGTCCTCGCAGTAGCACTCGGGGAAACCGGCAGCGGAAAGTCGCATCTGATCCACTGGATGCGTCTCAACATCAAGGAAGACGATCGGCGAATGGTCCTGGTCGTCCGCAAATCCGGCACCAGCCTCAGAGCGATAGTGGAGATGATCATTAATCGCCTGCCGCCAGAGGAGCAGCAGGGGTTCCGCGACACGCTCAACCGCGCCGGCGACGGGACGGCCACGCGCGATGGCCAGAAGCAACAATTGCTGAACGACATCGCGTACGTCATCCGAGAAGACACTGTGTCCGAGACGGACGGTGATGCCGAAACAGAAGATGCTCTGATCAAGTATCTGCCCGACCTCTTTCAGGATCCGTACATTCGCGAGACGCGGTTGCTCAAGGACGACTACATAGTGGCCGACATCGTGGATCACATCTTCGCACCCTCAAGCGCCGGTCATCGTCCTACGGACCGATATGCATTCGAACTGGCCGATCTTCCTTTGGGTGGAATGGACTTCGTGAACGCGTCCAAGAACGCTAGGGACGCCATACAGATCATCGACGCCGATCCCGCCGTCACCCGGCCGATGGCCCTTCGCATCATCAACCGCAATCTGGCCAAGGCGACGTCGCGCACTCTGAGCTTCTCGGGAGATCGCGTTGAGGAGTTGATGGGTCGTCTCCGCACGCATCTGAAGAAGCAAGGCCGCGAACTCGTGCTTCTGGTCGAGGAATTCGCGCGCCTTCAGGGGATCGATCGCGCCCTTCTCCAGGCGATTACAAATCAGGGCGACGGGAACTACTGCAGGATGCGGTCCGCGATCGCCGTGACGACAGGCTTCTTCGAAAGCGTAGCTGAAACGGCCTACATGAGGACCACTCACATCATCGACATGGATCGTTCGGCGGGTCGGCAGCGGGACGGACGATCCGCGCCGGATGCGCTCGCCACATTCGCGGCGCGATATCTGAACGCGGTGCGCCTGGGCGTCGATTCGATCGAGAAATGGAACGAAACGGCCGAACCGGGTGAAAACCCGCCGAGCGAATGTTCGACTTGCACCTATCGCAGCGAATGCCATCCGGTCTTCGGCCACGTCGATGGATACGGACTATATCCGTTCACGCGGACGGCCCTGCTGAACGCTTCGACGCACGTTCACAGATCCAAGCCGGAAGCCATGAACCCCCGAATCCTGCAGAACGAGGTGCTCGCCGAGGTTTTGGACGTGAACGAGACTGCGATAAGGACGGGACAATTTCCGTCCATGCAGTTCGTCGACAAGCTAGGCATGGACTCTATTAAAACGAACGATCGCGGGCGCCTCAAGAACATCGGCGCCGATTTCGCAGATCGGGTCATTCCGTTTCTCGAATTCTACGACGGCTCCGGTCGGGTCATGGATCTGCCTTCGGGGCTGCGGGATGCGTTCGGAATTCCCCGTATCCCGGAGGATGTCATCACGCCCGATCGGCCGCTCGTCGAGACGCAACCCGACGAGCCGAGTTCGCCGAAAATCGATGTCGAAGCCGCAGCCATCAACGAATGGGTGCGGGGCGGAATTTTGGATCAAAGGGTCGCGCAAACACTGCGGGAAGCGATCTTCTCCGCCGTCTCCGAAGCCATCGACTGGGACATGCTCGGGCTGGAGCGCAGCGCCTTCCTCGGCCAAACGAAGCTATTCCAGCGCATCAGCGTGAACTTCGAGCGTGCCAGCACCGAGGCATCCGCTGTCAGGTCCGGAGCAGTTCGATTGAAGCTGATGATCCCGGGGGCAGTCGATCCCGACAAGGCTGGACTGGCGTTGATCGGCCTTCTGAGAGCCGGCAGGCAACCGCAGTTTAGGTGGAGCTTCGAACAGGGATCGGACATGCTCGCGGCCTTTCTGGACTGCTTAGACGTCTGGTCGCGCGACGTAGAGACGCAACTCCGTCAACTTACGGGTCCTCGGGAGAATTGGGACGCGCCGCGCGCCGCCCTGGAATTGCTGTGCATCGGCGCCGCGTTCGGCGGCCGGACGAAGATCGATTCATCCACGAGCGACATCCTCGATGCCGCGCTTGGCCAATGGCCTGATTGCGCGAGCGAAGCACCAGAATTGCGGGCGTTGCACGAACGGCTTTGGAGCAGACGAAACAAGCTCCTCGACATCGTGCGGGCACAGATCTCTCTGATGAAAGGAGGCCAGGTTGGTCCGATGATCGAGCCACGGACTGCTGCTGCGGCGATACGCGCGCTTCGCACTCAGAAATGGAAGCTGACGATGGAGCCTCCGACCGATGAGAGGGGTGACTACGCAGTCCTAGCCAAGCTCTATTCCGAGACGAAATCGTCGCTCGAGGCCGCAGTGCTCGCGGAAAGGGCGGTGCGGCTTTCCTGGCTCCAAGAAATGGACGAGGCCTTCGGGGTGTCTCAAACGCGTGCCAAAATATTGGAGTCCGTCGGAAACTTGAAGGAGATTGCGAGCGCGAACGGGCTTGCCGGAGGAGGTAACGCGAACGCTTTTGCCGCAGCCATCGAGACTTTCGGCTCGGTGCAGTTCGAAGACGCAATCGCCGCCGCCCGCGCATTGATCGACGTCGAAGGCACCGAATGCATTCCGCTTCTGGGCAGAGGCCGGCGAGCGGCCGTAATCGCGGGACGCGATCTGAAGAAGGCGACGGAGACGTTCCTGCAAAGCGTCGAAACGAACCTTCAATCGTTCGTTGGAAGATTCAGAGCGGAGAACGACAGGATCGAGGACAGCATAAGATCGGCCGAAAATTCGCTGATCGCGATCGATGCCAGTCTTGCCAATCTCAAAGCGCCCGATGAGGAGCCCTCCCGTGCTGCTTGAACGAACTTCCAAACTCATTGATGAGATCGCGCAGTTCGAGAAGCTGAAGCGCTCCGCCGGAGAGGCGAAGTCGCTGCAGACCCGCGCGGAACAACTCGCCCCGGTCGCGGAGAAGCTTGTCGCTTCGGCCGACGTGGTGGCGAAGATCCGCAAGACCGGGATCGCTGTATCTTTCGTTCCGAAGGAAGGCGATACGCTCGGGAAGCGGGCGACCGGGCTCTTGAAGGAATTACGCGAAGACCCAAACAATCTCGTGAACCCCTCGATCGACATAAGATTCGATTTCGTCGATCGGCTGTTGCATGTCGCGCAAGCGGCCGAGAAGGCCTCTCTCGACGCGTGGAAACTCCATGTCGATACGATCAGTGAGAGCGCCCCCGAAGAGATCCTTACCGCACTCGCCGCGATTGCCGACTATCGATCGACGGTCGAGCGGATCCGCTCGTTGCAGAAGCGCGTTTCGCAACTGGCGCAAACCGTACCTTCGGATCCTGCGGCCTCGATCGACGAAATCAAGCGGTTGGCGGCAGAACACTGCGAGATATGGGAGAGGATGACGGCGGGAGGCATTCCGAAGGACGTAATCGACTTTCTGCGGGCTTGCGGTTTCGAAGGAGCACTGCTCGGGTCATTCACACCAAGCATCGAGGCCTGGCTTCGGGAGCGAGGCCTCATCCACCTCTTCCGTGTCAAGTTGCGATAGGTCGACTTCATGCCGCTTTCCAATGCCGCCCGACGCCTTCTCGACGAGATCGAAAAGATCGAGATGATGTCGCTCGAATGGGGCTTTGCGGACGGATCCCTATCGGAGGACGAGGCTCTCGACCTGGCTGAGCGATACTGCGAAGACTCGGACGCCGAAGGCGTTTTGGAAGAACTGCTCGACGCGAAGCTGATCTTCGAATTCAGAGGAGCCGGCGCGAGCGAACGATATCGTTCGAGATTCGCTGAGATGACGAGACTTTTGGCTTCCTTGAGACAATTGTTCGACCGGAAGCCGTGGCAAAGCGCGCCTCGACTCGTGGCGGATTTCAGGATCGACCGTCGGCCTAGGCGCTTTCCGGTCCGCGATCGCGACCCGGAGGACGTCCTCGCGGAACATGTTTCGACCCTCGGGCGCTCGCCGCTTAGGCACGAGCTCTGGCGGGCACTCACCTCCGCGAGGGGCGGTCTTCGGCTGGCGGCGTTCCAGGAGCGGTCGGCGGCACGACTGGTTCTAGATCCCGCCGACGGAGGGACGATCGTCACGGCAGGCACCGGCAGCGGTAAGACCCTCGCGTTCTATCTTCCCGCACTGGTGCGCGTCGGTGAGGCCATGGGGCCCGATTTCTGGGTCAAAGTCCTCGCAGTCTATCCCCGCATCGAACTTCTGAAGGATCAGTTCGGGGAGGCCTACCGGATTGCCCGCGCACTCGACGACCAGCTCGAGGCGAGGAACATACGGCCGGTTCGACTGGGAGCTTTCTTCGGGTCGACGCCGCGGCGCCCGGACATTCGCAGCATTGACGAGAGGGAGTGGACGCGCAGAGGTTCTGACTTCGTGTGTCCTTGGCTTCGATGCCCGGTATGCGAAGGCGAACTCCTTTGGAAATCGAGGGACATCGAGGCGTCTCGGGAGGAGTTGCATTGCGCGAACGCCGGATGTTCGGGTCAAGTCCCGTCGACCCAAATCGCGCTGACACGCGAGAGCATCCAGAGACGCCCGCCGGATATATTGTTCACGACCACCGAGATCCTAAATCAACGTATGTCCGATCATTGGACTAGGTCGGTCTTCGGCATCGGCGTCCCGCCTGCAAAGAAGCCTTTCCTGGCTTTACTCGACGAAGTCCACACCTACGAAGGCACGAGCGGAGCACAGGTCGCATTGACGCTGCGTCGATGGCGTCACCTGCTCGGCGCCCCCGTCATGTGGGCAGGCCTCTCGGCGACCTTGTCGGAAGCGCCGCGTTTCTTCGCGGATCTAACGGGCGCGAACGCCGATGATGTCGTCGAAATAACGCCGTTATCCGACGAGATGGAAGAGCAGGGAGCAGAGTATCAATTGATGCTTCGCGGAGATCCGGCCTCGCGCGCATCGCTTCTGTCGACCACGATCCAGACCTCGATGCTGGTCGGCCGTACGCTCGATCCGCCCCAGCGTCCCGTGTCGCATGGGCTTTTCGGAGCGCGCACGTTCCTCTTCACGGACGATCTGGATGTGACGAACAGGTTGTTCGACGACATCCGAGATTCGGAAGCTTACGACATCTGGGGACGACCAACTCCCAACAGGCTGCCGTTAGCCAACCTGCGCGCCGGGGGCGCTGACGCGGCGCTGCGCGACCTTGAGGGTCAACGCTGGCGGATGTGCGAAGAAATCGGACATCAGTTGGATCGACGTCTCGTCGTCGGTCGGACGACCTCACAGGACGCGGGAGTAGACACTCGTTCCAATGTCATCGTCGCGACGTCGACCCTCGAAGTGGGCTACAACGATCCCGATGTCGGCGCCGTCATCCAGCATAAGGCGCCGCGGGCGATGGCGTCGTTCCTCCAGCGCAAAGGTCGCGCGGGACGCCGAGGCTCGATGCGACCGATCACGATAACGGTGCTGTCGGACTACGGTCGCGACCGCGCGCTGTATCAGGCGTACGAACACCTGTTCGACCCCTCGCTCGACGTCCAGCATCTGCCGATCGGCAACCACTACGTCCTTAAGATGCAGGCCGTGTACTGCCTCATGGACTGGTTGGCCTCCAAGACCGCCGGACCACAAAGGGCCTGGATCTGGGATCTCCTCAGTCGGCCCTTACAGACGGCAAATGCGTCGACCGCGCAGGTTTTGGAAGACGTGCGCAATCTTCTGATCGACCTGTCCCAGGCGAAGCCCGGCACGGTCGCGGACCTTCGATCCTACATCGGAGGAGCGTTGAAGCTCGACGAAGCAGCGCTGGATGATGTGCTCTGGCGCGCGCCCCGATCGCTGCTTCTCGAAGCCATACCCACAATCGTGCGCAGGCTCTTCAGGGATTGGAAGCTCGCCTTTCCCGAAGGCACGGAGCGGCGCGACTTCCAGACCGACCATCATCCCCTGCCAGATTTCATTCCTCGCAACCTATTCAGTGACCTCAGCCTTCCCGAAGTCCGTATCTCTCTTCCCGCGGCGTCCGCTCGTCTTGACGAGAGAACGGAGACCATGCCGATATTGCAGGCTCTGAAGCAACTCGCGCCCGGCAGGGTCACCCGCAGGTTCGCGTTCGAACGGGCCGGCCTGTCCCATTGGGTGCCGGTCGACCCCACGCTCCCGGGCCAGGAGATGCTCGTCTCGGATTTCGCCGAAGAACACGAGTATATCGGCTCCTTTAAGGCCAACTGCAACGACCTTACCGCGGAAGAAGAAGTGCGCGTCTACCGGCCATGGTCCGTGCGGATGCAGGCGACGCCGAAGAACATCATGCCGACGAGCAACGCTCAACTCGTTTGGCAGAGTGAACTGTCGACAAACGGCGATCCCCTCGTCGTCCCCGTGCCATCGCGATCCGCGTGGTTGACCTACGTCAGGACGGTTTCGTTCCATCTACATCGATTCCGATCGAGCATCACGGTGCGTCGCTTCGCGTCTTTGTCGCACGCTAACATCCGCACCCGCGACGACGAATTCCAGATTGTTACGCGCTTCCGCGACGAACGAGGTCCGGCGGCTCTAGGATACGAACTCGAAGTCGACGGATTTTTCATGGAGTTGTCGCTGCCGAGCATCGACGAACTCCTGCGGACGACGTTGCCGGGTCTCCTCGCCGCAAACACGTGGCTGGCGTTTCTCAGGGACTCGTTCCGAGCCGACGCTCTTCTCCCGCACGATCTCAACGAATTTCAGCGCGAATGGCTCTTCCAGATTCTCCTTTCCGCGCTCTGCGCGGAGTCCGCGGTGACCGGCCGAAGCCTGTCCGAGACCGCCGCCGACCTTCTGGCCGAGGAGCGGCTTCAGGCGCTCATGCACGATGCGATGTCGGAATTGTTCGGTGCCGCGCCGCCGCAGGCCGATCCCTCCGACGATGCGACGGATCAGGAGGACTCCGACGACGATGCGGCAGGAGACAATGGGATGGGGCGCGTCGCGGAGCACGGAAGCAGCCGGCTGCAGCGCAGCCTCTCGGATCAACTCGGTCGCCGCGAGGTCCGCGACCGTCTGCGCGCCTTGGCAGCGCGGTTCGACGATAGGTCGGACGACGGCTACGGCAGGTGGCTGAGGGATACGATCGCGCACACGCTCGCCGAGGCGCTCCTGCAGGCCTGCATGGCTTCGGCTCCTCGGCACGCGGCGGTCGACGATTTGCTTGTCGATGTCCAGGACGACGAAGAGACAGGAGTTTGGAGGATCTGGGTGACCGAATCCACACTCGGTGGCGCAGGCGTCGTCCAGGCCTTTGCCGATCGCTTCTCGGCCGAACCGAGGATCTTCTTCGACGCGCTCGAAGCATCCCTCGCGGCCACGGATCTCGAACTAGTGGACGACGGGTTGAGAAGGGTGGTCGCTCTCGCCGGTCGAGATGCAGAAGTAATCGAGAGGCTCGCGCGATTGCGCGCAGCCGAGGGTCACCGGGAATTCGAAAGACAGTGGCGCGAATTTTCCGGGACTCTCGTCCGTCGTGGCATGACCGATCTCGGTCATGCGTTGACCGTGTCGTTGACGAGTCGATTGCTGAGAGCGGGCGGAGGTCCGGCGCTCGATGAACTCCTTGCGCGGCTGCTCGAACACTGGGACAGGACGGAGGCGCGAACGGGTATCGCCTTCGGGCTTCGCGAATTCAGCTACGTTTGTGCGAAGGACCCGGCGATCGCGGCCGAAGTCAAGGCGTTCCTTGGGCGCCTGCCCGGTCAAGGGGCCGCGCGCGTGTCAATCATCGCCGCGGTTACGAATCTGCTATGGCCGCGAGCAGGGGAGGTCCGCTTGCGCTCGCTCCGATCGTACAATCCCTACAGAGGCACG
>Ga0214543_1001117_pt1 | contig 50301 bp, 41 predicted proteins | sample CNSS2metaG_FD_160094 | JGI IMG/M metagenome (GOLD analysis project Ga0214543, IMG submission 160094) | Root nodule microbial communities from cowpea collected in UCLA plant growth center, Los Angeles, California, USA - CNSS2 | ecosystem: Host-associated > Plants > Roots > Nodule | place: USA... | reverse complement strand
TATAAAATATATTTTCTTTTATAAAAAGTAAAATGTAGAATATATTTAATTAAAACTACAAGAAATATTTTATTAATTAAATTGTAAAATATAAAATATACCAGAATATACAGATTTTAAAATAAAATAAAATTATATTCAAATAAAGAATAAAATAACATCATTAGGCTCCAAAGAGTAATTATATATTGTTTAAAATTTATAAAAAGTTTCTTGCAAAATTATTGGTAGAAAAAATATACTTACAAATTTATTTTTGCAGGAAAAATTACTTGTGAATAATTTTTGGCAAGAAATTACCTGCGAATTTAAATTTTGCATGAAAATTATTTGCGAAATGTAAATTTGCAAGAAAAAATACCTGTAAATTTTTAGTTTGATTTTTTCACTGGAAGAATTGTTGCGAATTTTTTTCGTAAAAAAATTTGTTACGAATACTTTTCATAAAAAAATTTGCAAGAAATTTCCTGTGAATTTTTAAATTCCACGATAATTAATTACCCACGAAGGTATTGCCTATGGATCAAAATTCATAATAAAAATGGTAGAAAACTCTTTTCCTGCAAATTTTTGTAGAAAATTTGCAAAAAAATTCCCAAGTAATATCGAAAATTCTAGTAGTGTCGGATCCTCAAGGTTGCACGCGATTATGTCGATCATCGTACTTACTTGTAGCCGTTGGAGGAGAGCAGATAGCGAATAATTTCGAAAATTTTATAAGTATAAGAAAGTTTGGAAAAAGTCCTTTGCGAAATTTCAAATCTTAACTTCCTGCAAATATAAATCTATAAAAAAGTTTATAAGAAAAAAGTATAAACTTGCTGCGAATTAAAACTTGGTATGAAAATAATTGTAAAGTAAAATAGATTTTAATAATTTTTTATCAAATTCTGACGAAAATGAATTAAGTAAATTTTCGTAGGAAATTTGTAATTTTTATAATAGTTTCCTGCCAAATTTCAAAATCTATTAAATATATACTTGTTGATTTGAATTTGCAAAAATAATGGTAATAAATATAAGAAAGTTTTGTGAAATTTTATGCGGATCAAGATCAGTAAGAAAAAATCATATAATATGTAAATTCTTAGTAAATTTTGCATGAAATTTTTATGAATTTTTTTCGCAGTAAATTTTGTAACTAAATCGTAAATTTCTAGTAGTGATATAGAAAATTCCAACACAAACAAATCAAGCATTCCAACATTTCAGCATTCCATTATATCAAATATTATATCATTATCAAACTCCATCACAATATATATCACATGACACATAAATTGTTTATAAAACATACAAAATAATATGTAGCATAGGAATGTTTGTCAAATATTACATAAGCACGATCAATACCAAGTAAGAATAATAGTACACAAGTTTAAGTACATGCTGAAGAAAGTTTTTATTAAGGACATGAAAAGCTAATAATCTTCATAATCAGGAAAAGATTCTTCATTTAGATTATCGTCCTCTTCATTATTTTGTTGCTGAGAATGGGGTTGAGGGATTTTAGAGTTTTGTTGAGTAGGGTTTGGCTGTTGTGGCTGTGGTTGTGGCTGTCAAAGCCGAGCCTAAGCATCAGGAGGGAGATATTGCAAGACTCACGTGGATGCAACAAAATATGTTATAATGTTAGATTTGATTTGATTTCAAACTTTAAAAATGTAGTTCAAATGTGACAAATACAAACAATTAATGTGTGTACCATATGAAGAACATGCTCGTGAGTAGTAATGGATCCACCTATGTGTAGGGCCCCACCCATTTCAGAAGCCCTATTCTTTTTTCTGCAATACATTTGCTTCGATAACTTGGAGAATTCCAATGTTCTAACAGCCTTGTCCACTCATCATTAGGAGACCATTTCGGCCTTTCTCTAGCCATTCTAGCATCTCTAAATAGCTCAGATGTTTGATCATTACAATAAGATACCACTAGTAGTTAATACTATTGTCCAAAGACTTAATATTAATTGTGCATTAGGTGTGTTGAGATGGGTTAAACCATTATTTAAATTTATTTATTCTTTTAGGATGTGAGCTTAATTATAATCTCTTGTTCTAAATTTGACTACAATTGCTTTTATATCTGCCAACTCGAACCTAGTTCTGGTTCTTAATGGAACAAGTTTTAATAACTCGAATGAGAACATGTAAATTTTTCTTGGCTACAATCACCTTAGACTAAGGATTGAGAAATTCACTTCTTCTACGAACTCTAGTGTATATGAAGAGATAAAAGGATATGAGAAATGGGATCACTCAAATCGTGTGAGTCTTTCTTTGGCCCGTTCTAAGGTTAATTTAGCTTCAGTTAGTGGTGAGACTATGGTGTAACAACTAACATCAGTGTTTCAATGAAGGGTTAAATAAGCTACTGAAAGTCAATTGATTATGAAAGATGGATCTATGTTAGAGACAACAAATTGGTAGAGGTGAAAGAAATAGGGGGCAATTTAGATTATTATTGTGGATCGATTTTTATTTGGATTTTATAGACACTTTTGTTGTGTCGTCATTTAGAAGGAATTTGGTTTCAATTTTCTGTTTGGACAAATTAGGTTATTTGTGTTCGTTTAGAAATAATGAATTTAGGTTGTTGTCTAGACATATTAGGTTATCTGTGTTAGTTTAGAAACAATGAATTCATGTTTTCTTTAAATTCAAATATAATTGGAACCTGTTCACTTTTGAGTAATGATAATCTATATATGCTTGATAGGTGACCTCTTTATAGTGAATCCTTCGATACAGAATAGTGTGGTACTAAGCATAAATTGAAGATACTGGTTTAGGACCATTATGACATACATCTCTAATAATAGAGTTGAACGAATTGTGTCAAATGGGATCTTGGATTCCATTGACCTCATAAACATTGATGTTTATTTTGGATGAGTTAAAGGTAAACAAACCAAATCAACGAGATCAGGGGCTTTGAGTTCTATAATCCCAAATTAAAGACAAATTTTGAGATGAGAACTGTCACATTCTTTGAGAATATTGAGTTTGGGGGGGTGGAATAAGGTTAGAGACTTCATTTTTTAGGAAGAATCGTTGACAATTATATATACGATTCATACAATTGCTTTTGATGAAGCAAGTTCAGAACCTCAATAGCAAACTCAAGATCCTCAAGAACATATGCTTCATGAACCAATAACTTTGTGGAGATCCATGAGAGAGAGCAACGGCGAATCTTCACCAAAATTTTTGGGGGAGCCAAAATAATATACTCAAAATTTATATATTTAATATTATTGTGACTAATTCAATAAAAATGAATACATAATCTAGTACATATATAATTATCAAAGAAATTACACAATCTAAAGGAATGTCTATCATTTTTTCATATTTTTGAACTCATGGAAATTGAATTATAATTAGATTTTTCAATTAACTTTTTTCGATGTAAATAATCATATTATCTACAAAATATCCATCTTCCGTTTTATTAACATTCATTTGATTTAAAAAATATTCACAAGCTTTCATTTCATTGTTATGCGATAAATAACCATATTATCATGTTTTCATCTTCACCAGTAATTTCTCTATCAATTTTAAAAAATAAATTTATTCTTTTGTTTTTCATTAATATACCTATTTAAAACATAAGTTTAAGACTAAAAAATAATTTATCATAATCTAATCAAAAGTTGAGAGACATAATTACTAAAAAAAATTATGATAATCAAGTTACAATTAAAAATTGACTATGAAAAATCACATAGTACATTGTTTCTTCTTCTATATTAATAAAAAATTAATATACAAAAGGTCATGAGATAAAAAATAATACTAAATGTTATACAAATAGTTCACTATTAAGTGAGACAAGAGAAAGTTACCTTATTTATTTATTTAACAATGAAAGAGAAAATATAAAAAGATGAGGATAGAAATACTGAGTTTATGCCTAACTTTTTTTTAGTAACAAAAGAAAATAAATAAACATAAAAGAAGAATACAACATATGAAAAACTCAAAAGATAATAAGAGAGAAAATAAAAAATATCTTAATAATTTTGTTTTCTTATTATTTAATTTTATATTTTATTAGTTATTATTGTACTTTATAAAATAAATAAAAAAATACTTAATTTAATTTTTATTAATTTTAAATATAACATTATTTAATTTAAAAAAATATAAATAATTTTAAAAATTTAAAAAAAAAATTAAATGTAAAATAATGAAAAAAAAATAAAAAAAAAATTGGGGGAGGGGGGCCCGTGGCACCCGCCTGCCCCTTGCATCCTCCGCCACTGAGAGAGAGGAGAAGTGATATTCCAGATTATTATGAGATATTTCTCCAAAAAAATAAGGAAAATAATGGTATGATGGAAGATGAATAGTCAACTTTCGTCAAGCCATGTAAGATCATATTTCCGAAAAAACGGATTGAAGCAATGAATGAGGAGTATAAGTCCATGCAAGACTATAAGGTTTGGGAACTTGTCCCATTACCATAAGGTGTGAAACTCATTAGTTGTAAGTGATTTTTTAAGACCAAGAGGGATTCCAAAGTTAATGCGGGGAGGTATAAGGCTTGTCTTTTGGAAAAGGGTTATACTTAAAAGGAAGGGATTGACTTTAAAGAGCATTTCTCTTCAATTTCATTGAAAGACTCTTTTAGGACAATAATGGATCTTGGTGCACATTATGATTATGAGCATCATAAAATTGATGACAATGCGACGTTTCTCAATAGTAACATTGATTAAACGAATTATATGGTGCAACTAGAAAACTGTGTTAGGAGACTCAAAGAATATAGCTTGTAATTTGACAAAATCCATTTATGGGCTAAAATAGGCATCTCGTCAATGGTACCACAAATTTCATCAAGTGATTCTCTCATTTGGTTTCAAGATGGATGTTGTTGATGATTGTGGGTATCACAAATTTAGTGGGAGCAAGTTCAATTCATCTCAATCAATGCTTAAAAGAAAATTGGAAATTCAGGAAATGTAGTTGTAAAGAATTTGATGTATGTTCAAGTATGTACGCATCCAGATATAGCATACATAATTGGGGTATTAGGTAGATATTTAAGCAATATCATTTGGAAAGCAGCTGTTAGGAATCCAAGTGTGAGTCTAAGTCCCACATTGACCAGAAATGAGAAAGTAGAGCACTATATAAGAATCAAGACCCATAAACCCATTGCCTTAAGGTTTTGGGTTGAGAGTGGTGTCAGTGTCTTATGTGGTTAGGCTCAGATCTCATTGGTGTTGTTCTCCCAAGTGATACCCCCTCCTTATAAAACTTGACAAGTGGTATTAGAGCCGATGGTTAAAAACCGGCTCAGACGAGTGCAGGTCCCTGTATCGAAAGTCTTCTTGGCAAAGGTAATGTGGTTGAAGGGACTCACCCTTGAGGGGGAGATTGTTAGAATCCAAGTGTGAGTCTAAGTCCCACATTGACCAAAATTGAGAAAGTAGAGCAACATATAAGGATCAAGACCCATAAACCTAACGCCTTAAGGTTTTGGGTTGAGAGTGGTGTCAGTGTCTTATGTGGTTAGGCTCAGATCTCATTGGTGTTGTTCTCCCCAGTGAGACCCCCTCTGTAAAACTTGACAAGTGATATCAGAGTCGATGGTTAAAAATCGGCTCAGATGAGTGCAATATGGTCCTAGTATCGAAAGTCTTCCTGGCAAGAGTCCCAAGTAAGGGTTCCAGGTAAGTGTGTCCCGTTAAGAAGAACGGCGGTACAGAAAAGGGCGGAAAAGGAGTACTCGTGGTACCAATGTGTATGGTCCTAGTATCGAAAGTCTTCCTGGCAAGAGTCCCAAGTAAGGGTTTCAGGTAAGTGTCGGTACAGAAAAGGGCAAAAAAGGAGTACTTGTGGTACCAATGTGGTTGAAGGGACTCACCCTTGAGGGGGAGATTGTTAGGAATCCAAGTGTGAGTCTAAGTCCCACATTTACCAGAAATGAGAAAGTAGAGCACTATATAAGAATCAAGACCCATAAACCCATTGTCTTAAGGTTTTGGGTTGAGAGTGGTGTCAGTGTCTTATGTGGTTAGGCTCAGATCTCATTGGTGTTGTTCTCCCCAGTGAAACCTCCTCTATAAAACCTGACAGCAGCTTCACGAGGGTTTAATCTTTTCTAAATGGAAAACGTGTAATTTTAATTTTGGATGTGTTGTTCATTTCGGCAAAAGAGGGAGTAGGGTAATAGAGTGGGAATTCAAAATATAAATAATTTATTAAAAGATAAGGAGGGAATTCACTAGGAAAAAATTGAGTTTAGTTTTATTAAAAAATTGATAGTTAAAAATGTCATATTATATATGTAAAATATGACAATTCTAAAAATGGTAACTAAAAACGCCATATTTTTTGTTGTTGTAAAATATGGCATTTCTCTAACTGTCGTATTATATCATAAAAAAACGACGATATCATATTTTATAAAAAATAAGTTCCGTAAAAAGTTTCTCCGCAATGATTATTAGGTACACTAGAACTAATAAGGATTACATTCATCATTTCTTAAGAGGACAACAATTACATACACCAAAGAAGCACAACAAACCCACAATGCTCACATCAACCTTGGAGAAAACTACTCTGATAAATGTAACAAGCCTATTAGAAACCTCGTATTACTAATCAAGTTGCATCATAATTGATCATTAAGCAACATATAGAACACAACAAACCATATATATATATATATATATATATATATATTGCATGTAAATTTCTATAATATCAAAAGATAAAATGGTTCATGGTATAACATATCATCTAGGAGAAATTATACAATATAAAAGTAATATATACATAGATATCTCTATGCAAAAACTCCTATAGCACACCCACAACAACATTTTAAAACCCACACTAAGCACCTGCATCATCCTTTGTTCATGTATATCATACGATCATAGTAAGAGAACAAACAGCAACCACACAAAACATAGAGTAAGTTGGTGAAATTTGATCAATTCATATGTTCAAGCAACCCACAAATACAATCACTCAAATATATATAATCATACAATTAAATGCTTACATAATATTCATAAAAACACACATATACTCTAGACTAAAATTTCGAAATACACATGTATTGAATTAGTTGTCCATGAAGTATTGCACTTGTCATATGATCACATGATAAATTATAGCATATAAATGGCCCTCACTAATCCACTTGGCCTAACCGTGATGATCTAACTACCAATTTTTTTAGTTAATAAATTCCATTTATTTAGATTAGATTGTAAGTACACTTTTTGAAATTTTGTTTAGCCTAATGATTCAATTTATATATAAAATAAATTATGTACTCTTTAAAAATAGCAAACCACCTTAGTTAGTGATTAAATATCTATATCTATATATATATATATATATATATATATATATATATATATATATATATATATATAAAACGATCTCTAACTCTACCAACAAGTGGAATATATAGATCTCTCTGTGATTTTGGTTGACTTGGCCTGACTTGCCTTGCCTTGAGACGAAATTGAGTTTGCTTGACTTGGTTTCGTGCTCACGTGGCTCGACCTTGGGCCATGATGACTTGACATAACCCTTCAACCCTGTCTAACTCGGCTCGACTTTGGACTGGGTTGACTTGTCCTTACCTTAAGTCGAGGCTGCCTCATCTTGACCTTTAGTCAAGATCAACTCATCTCGACCTCCAACCCAAGTTGAGTCGACTTGATCCTAGGTCCAAGATGACATAGTTCAACCTTCAGCTTGGGTTAGCTAAGCTCGAACTTTGACTTGACCTGAGTCGACTGAATTCGGTGGAAAGGCCTAAGTTAACTCGATTATTTTGTTCGGGCTGACTCGTCTGAATTCTTCACCCTAGTAGAATCGAATCAATCTTTGATCAATGATTACTATGCTAGACCTTTGATTGGGGCCGACTCAGCTCGACCTTCAATATAGGTCGACTCATATTTACCTATGCTTTTGGTCAACGTGTCTTGATCTTTGACCTGGACCGATTCGTCTCAACCTTCAGCTCGACCTTTGGCTTGAACCGACACATCTTCGACCCTAGCTGACTCTACTCAATTTTTGGCTCGAGCTACTCAACTCCATTCTTTTTACCAAGCTGACCCGGCTTAATTCTTCAACCTAGGTTGATTCGACTTAATGCTTGGGCTCATGATGACTTGACTCTACTCTTTGGCTTAGGTCGACTCCCCACAACCTTTGGCCTATGTTGACTCATCTCGAGCTTTGGCTTGGGTTGACTCCCTTCGACTTTCGATTAAGGCTAAGTCAGATAAACTTTTGACTTGAAGTGACTCGCCTCAACCTTTGGTTTGAACCAACTTGTCTCTATCTTCTGCTTGGGATGAATTGACTTAACCCTTTAGCATAGGCCATCTTAGCAGCTTAGGTCGACTAATTTTAATCATTGGTCTAGGTAGACTCTGCTCTACCTAGCTTTATTTGGCTCGACCTTCATCTTGGGTATATTCAGCTCAACCTTCTTGGTCCAGGTCGACCCTCTTCAACCTTGGACCTTCCTTGGCTGACTCTGTTCGACCTTGAACCTTGACCAACTTGACTCAACCTGATCCTCAATCTTCTTGACTCGACTTACACACCCCTTGATTTTAAATTTTCAAAATCCAAAAATATCCGATCAATCCAAATTAAATTCAGTGGATTGGAATTAAAAACCAAAAATGTAGATTTAAATTTGAGATAAATCAATTTAAATAAACTTAACATCATATAATTTTAGATTATTATAAATTAAGTTTCTTAATTTAAATTTTTTGTCGATCCTTAATCAAAACCTCTTATACAAGTAGTTCGATGAAGAAAAATCTTTTTTATTGAAGTATGAGATTTTTAATTTCCAGCTTTGATACAAAATCACAACTGAAAATATTAGTTTACCCCAAAAAAATTGGCCGACCTGTTGGTAGAAGGAGAGCTATGCATAGTTGAAAAGAAAAATATAAATAAATACAAAATGTACAAATTCGAAATTAAATTTAACATGTACATGTGGTTGACTTCAACATAGCAAAGCTCAAGCCAGGTTGTCACAAAAAACCTCAATGTCTGCTTAGTTCTGCACCAAGTATAGCACCTGCTGGCTATAGACAACAAACATAAAAGCAGCAACATCTAGGGCCATATCAACCAGCACGTTGGCACGTCAACCTTAAAACCAAGAAAGTGCCTACCACGTCTTCAGCATCCCCCTACCATAAATGCATGCACCACTCTCTCAAATTAATGCAGCAAACACACTTAACCAACTCAATCTGGCATTGCAAACTGGTGAAACATGAGGCTCCACTACTTCACCCTTTTTCTTCTCTTGGTCCCTTTGAAGTTGAGCAGCATTTATGGTATCTCTCCACAAGCAACTGCACCCAATAAATCATTCAAGTCCTTACCCCCTGAGGCCTTTCTCTCCATTGATCACTATCACACAACATGTCCTCATGCTGAGGGTATCATCTCACAGAAGGTTGCTTCTTGGGTTAAGCACGACCCCACTTTGGCCCCTGCCATCATACGCCTTCATTTCCATGACTGTGCTGTTAGAGTAATTCATCACATAACCCAACATCTCTTTAAATTTTCCATCTTCTGTTTCCATGTTACATTATTTTTCTTTCTTGAAATAGGGTGCACTAGAATTGGCCAAGTGTTCTTGGTTTATGCTTGCATCACTTTTAACTCTATACGTGCCATTTGATACATAGTGAGGGAGGGCCCAGTTGCAAAAGAAAAGGTTTCGGTGTTTATTTGGTGTTAAATATTCTTATTTAATTTGGATTTTACTTTGTTGTCAAACATCTTTAAACTAATGAGTAAAACAACAACCAAATCATTACAAAAATAATTGTTTTTATGGAGATTACATTTGATGTTTCCAGAGTTTTAACCCCACTAATAAATTTATCAGGAGTTTGCAATAATATATTGCCTTTTTCTCTTAAAATTTAGTTTAAAAGGAAGATTCTAATAAAGGTAACACGTTTAGAGTTTAATTTTGATGAAGGGAATTTCATAGATTTTTTTTTTTAATGCAAACCAGTTAAAAATAATTTTAAATACCTTTTAGTGGGATTTTTTAAAACGCTTTAAAGTAATTAAATCTGAGCTTGTTCATTAGTACTTAAAACACTACAAATTTGCAGTATATGATATGTTACTGGACCATTTTTATAAGATGTTGGTAATAATACTGTGATGTGGTTGGGAATAGAACTTACTTCTGGTTTGAAAACTGGAACACGTGGTCCCATCATTTTCTGAATGATGATAAACCTTACTTGAAATACATACAATAAATGACCGGACCATGATGCTATGCTACCACTTGCACTTTTATTTCTCCAAACTCACTTTTTCCTCCACATTTCTACCCAGTTTTGCAGCCATAATTTTACTTCAGTAAAATAATCATTTTTATTATCAAAAATCAAATAACTTACATGAAGTAATATTACGTATACACATTTAAGTAGATGATAGCTTCTACAACATTTAGTTTCAGATTGTAACAAAAATCATAGTATTTTTGACTCAATGATTCTGGTTGGATATTGATGCGCATGAATTGATGAAATTATATTAGGGATGTGATGGATCAATTTTGCTCAACCATCAAGGGAGTGAGAGGAGTGCTTTGGAGAGCAAAACCCTAAGAGGGTTCGAATTGATTGATGATATAAAGGCTGAGTTGGAGAGGATGTGTCCAAAAAAGGTGTCTTGTGCTGATATTCTCACTGCTGCTGCAAGAGATGCCACTCTTTTGGTTGGAGGACCATTCTGGGAAGTCCCATTTGGGCGCAAAGATGGCAAGATTTCCTTAGCCACAGAAGCCAATTTGGTTCCCCATGGCCATGAAAACATCACAGCTCTTATTGCATTCTTCCAAGAAAAAGGGTTGGACATTCTTGACTTGGTCACACTCTCAGGTTCACACACAATTGGGAGGAGCACTTGCTCTTCTGTTATGGACAGGATCTACAATTTCAATGGGACTCAAAAGCCTGACCCTTCACTCAATGTGTATTTCTTGAAGTTGTTGAGGAAGAGGTGTAAATCAGAGTTGGATTTGGTGCACCTTGATGTCATAACTCCTAGGACTTTTGACACAATCTATTATACAAACCTTATGAGGAAGGTGGGGTTGTTGTCAACAGATCAGTCTCTGTTTTCAGATGCAAGAACAGCACCTTTTGTTGAAGCATTTGCAACACAACCATTCCTTTTCACTAGCCAGTTTTCAGTGTCAATGGTGAAACTTGGGAATGTTCAAGTTTTGACTAGGCCTAATGAAGGTGAAATCAGGGTTAATTGCAATCGTGTCAATACTGTCTAACTGCTGTCCTACTTAATATGTGGTTGATTTCATTGTTCCAAATTTAAATTTGGAATGTCAATAAAAGACAATATAGCTATACAGCTCTCCACTGCTATGTTGTATGAGAAATTACACCTTGTTAATTATGTGACTAAAATGTATTGATAAATTTTTAATAAAATACAACTACAATCTTAGTATATTTTACAAAGTTGTTGGTGGTAAAGTATACTTATCTAAAAGCATAGCAATTATATTCTCTTAGATTATATTTAAATATTTTAAAGAACTTACAAAACGTAGCCTAATTTCTAATGTTAATAATTGATAATTGTTATATAAGAAAAAATGTTCATGTAAAGGTTTAATTTATTTTGTCTAACTATTTTTAAGGTATATTTAATATTATCTCGGTATTAAGACATGTTTTGTTGATTTCTCACTAAAAATGGTATTCAGAAGTTTATGTTAAACATCATATTATGTTCATATCTCAACTAGATTAACACATCAAAATACATTAATAATTTGTCATCACATAAATTTTATATTAAAATAAAGTAAATAAAGAATACAAAACATGGAGGACAGCAAAAAACTCATGATATAATAATACAAAAAGCAAAAAAAAACAAAAACAAAAACTTACACTTCACGAAACATAGCCATACGGTAACTATTGTAAAAAAAAAAATCAAACTAATAATTGTAGGCATGAGATTATAACACTAATTTTGCTCTACATTCTTCGCACCCAAATTTACCAACTTGTTTGCACAATGAGTTCTTTCACAAAAAAATATATGAAACTTTAAATTGAATTTTGCTAGAAATAAGTAAACATCAATGTAAAGCTTGACAAACTAAAGAGAAGTCATATTCCAGCCTTGGACTCCTAAAGCCCACAATCCAAGCATGTTCCAACACATAAATGACTTGATACGATCCTTTCCAACAAAAAGTGAGATCGTTTGTGAATTTGAATCTTCCAAAGGCACAATGAAAATAAATCAGAGAAGAATGCAAAATTAGACAAAGATGGAAGATGCTACAATCTAGCAGATTGATAAGTCAAGTAAAGATTTGCCACAAAGATGTTAATCTTTGATAAGAACTAGATGCTTAAGCTAAGAATAAAGAGAATCCTCTCTTTAATGAAATAAAATTCAATATATGACTAAAAATGTCTACATCAGTTTTTGGTACCTCTATATATAGGCACATAAGTTTAAGAAAACTTGGGAACCCTGTAAGAAGGCCCGAGCCCAAAAACATAAAAACAAAAACCAATTTATAAAAGAAAGCCAAAATATAGAAACATAGAAATATAACTAATTTCTAAAAGAAAAACCAAAGTCCAAAAACATAAACAAATTTTCCTAAAAACTATCCTTCAAATGTGCTCTAAGTCATGATCTTCATATCCTTTGAATTTCCAGTTGCTTGTAGCATAAGTAGCCTTGAATAGATTTAATATTCCAATCTCTTTCTCCTTGTTCATGTCATAGGTCCTTTGAATTGTAAAGGTTCATCTTCAAGTTCTTCTTGTATGGAATCTAGGGATAGTCATTTATCATTTCCTCCTTCTTGAAGAGAATTTGTTCTCAAGTTCGTACCACTTGAAGTTTAAGAGATAGTCCTCTATCATACCCTCCTTATTAAAGAGAATTTTTCCTTAAAATCATATCACTTGAAGATTCCTTATCATTCTCACCTATTTGGAGAGAATTCGACCTAAGTTCTAGAAGGTCCTACACACAAAACACAAACTTAAATCAAAGACACAAATCTAAAATAATAAAAAATATATATATAAATTCTACTAAAATGAGATTTGGATCCTGGAACAAGCCAATCTCTAATTATCAAAGATTTTGGAGGTCTACCTCCTAGGTCAAATACCCACCTGCACAAAGCATCAAAGAATTTTAAATTAAAGATGTAATGCTCCAAAAGAAAAGCAAAGGAATATTGCATAAACAAACAACCAAACTATAGGTATGACTTTGATCACCCATAGGCTTGTTAGGAATGGGTAAAAGAGCTAAGTCATGAGCATATATTTCAAAGCTTGTGCCCTCCTTTTTTATCATCATTTCTTCTTCCCATTGTTGATCTTATTGTTTCTTGATGAACAAGTATTCCCTAAGTATCCTTTCCTCTTTCCATTGTTGATGTCATTTCTCTTTGATGAATAATTCTTCCCTAGGCAATAAAATAATAAGAGGAAAGTTAGTACCTTTTTTCATTGACAATTCATAATGCGTTGTTCTTTCTTTCTCCTTTTCTCTCTTTTCTTCCTCTTCTCTTTTTCTGGTCTCTTCTTTCTTTTCTTTTTCTCGCTCTTCTTTCTCTTTTCTCTCTCCTTCTTCTTTCCCTTTTCTCTCTCTCTCTCTCTCTCTCTCTTCTTTCTTTTCTTTTTCTCTCTTTTCTTTCTTGTCTCTTTCTCGCTTTTCCTTCTCTTCTTTTTCTCTCTTTGCCTTTGCTTCACTTTTTATAAGTTTTTCCTTCTCATGTGCACTTTTTAGCTTCCGCTCTTGCCTTTATTTCAATACATCTAACTTTTGCATTGTCCTTTCTTCCTCCTCTTTCAAGTATAAAATGTAGTTCTTCAAGTGTTCATTAGTCATGGGACTTACATCCCTATTAGGACATTGATGAGTTTCATGCACATAGCCTTCACATTTGGGACATCTTAGTGTACTTGTCTTTGACAATGATTTTTTTTTCAGGATTGTGCTTCCTCTTAATACTAGCAATCTTATCATTCAACTTTGTAATTTTGGATTCCAAGGCATTGACATCCTCCACCAAGACCTCACAAACACTAGGTGTATCTCTAAGTGTTACTCTCTTGGTACTTTCAAGTCCTCTAACCAAATGATCATGGTTATAAGTAGGATAATTTAAACCATATGTTAAACCCCAAATAAAATTGTAGCAAAATTTTGGGTTGAACTCCTTTTTTCTCTTGGGTCCTTACTTTCCTTTCATTTTTCTTTTCTTTCAATATATATTTGTTTCCTTTTGACTTTGATCCATTATTTTTTCTTTTCTTTTCAATTTGGCAGTTCAACACAAACAAATAAACTAAACAAATTGTCTTTCAAATCCCCCAAATTCTTATAAATCAATGTAATTGTACTTACAAACAATTATTTGGGACTACAATTAACAAAAAAAAAACACAAAAATAATTTTCACAAATCAAATGTAGAAATACACAATTTAAACGAAGAATACAAATGAAAAAAATATGACAAATGAAACAAAAAAAAATTCAAGAAGAAACACATAACAGACAAACATTCAAAAATTTTAATAAGATAGAAGAGGAAATTCAAACCAGAACCTTGCTCTAGATACCAGATGATACGATACTATCCAGGAAAGAGTACGATCGTTTCTAAATTTGAATCTTCTAAAGGCACGATGAGAATAAATCAAAGAAGAATGCGAAATAAGACAGAGATATAGAGGATGTCACAATCTAGCAGATTGATAAGTCAAGTGAAGATTCACCACAAACATATAAATCTTTGATAAGAACCGATAAAAGAGACACCACAATCAATAAGATTGATAACTCAAGTATGATTTGCCACAAAGATGTTAATCTTTGATAAGAATCTGAGGCCTTTTCCAAGAACAAAGAGAATCCTCTCTTTAATAAAATAAAATTCTTGTATGGAATCTTGGGATAGTCCTCTATCATTTCCTCATTCTTGAAGAGAATTTGTCTTCAAATTCGCACCACTTGAAGTTTTAGAGATTGTCCTCTATCATACCATCCTTCATAAAGATAATTTGTGCTCAAATTAGTCTCACTTGAAGATTCCTTATCATGACCTCCATACAAATAACTCTCGGATAGAGGACACACAAAGAGGGCTTCCTTATAAAGGCATTTCACAAAGTGAAGAATGTTACAAAGTTTCTCTTTAACACTTGTACAAAAATTAGAGACCCAATGAATGTAAGCTTTTTATCCTTTTTCTAAGAGTATGGAATTGTAGTTTTGTATTCTTTATGTTAGTATTTGTCTTACTTCTATAGTTGATTTGGATTACAACTGTTGTAAAGAAATTTTCATTTATGATATCACTGAGTAATTTTACATTATTTCCCTCTGATATGCTATGCTGCTATGTTGAATAAAGATGTGATTTGATGAATCCAACCTTATCCAATCATATTGCCTTGAAGATTGAAGACTTGTATGTTTAGAGAGTTTGGTTTTAGTGAATTGTATCTTGGTTAAGTTTCTCCTTTAGTGTGATATGATAAATATATTTAGAAAGCTACTTGATTTTGTTTTCATATTCTTATCTATCTAATAAGAACATTCTAATCAATTAGATATTCGTTTTAATCGATTAAGATTACTTAGAATCTTGGTAAGCTTTGGGGAAAAGTTTCAGTATGTTATACTTTTTAGGCTTTCAGAAGGTTTTAGACTATTCTATGTTAATCTGTTAAACATAGTTACAATCCATTAATTTTATGAGTAAGTGAAATTAACATATAAAAATGAATTTTTAATCTCTCATTTAGAATTCCTTTCAACGTAGTTTTTGAGCAAATTTGTAGAACTCAATTTTGCTTTTGAGAAAGAGTGATATTTGAGAACAAACAAATAAAAGATCTTGGAGTGATATTGGTGAGATTTTAAAGATGATTCAGCTATGAAATGAGAAACTTGAGTGTTGATCACTTGAGATTGTGTTGTGACAAGTTATATTTGATAATTAGGCGATTTTGTGCCTTGTATTTTTGTTCATGGGTTTTCTTATTGTTCTTGGATAGAGTTTATAGTGAAAACTCAATAACAAGGTGTTGCTAGTGCCAAGAATTCATCTTGTAGGGTGCAAAATCAGTAATCTTTGGTATTTTGTGTTTGTTGTGTGGTTATAAACATTTTTTTATGGTGAAAGCTTCTAGACAGATAAATGTAGGTCTAAGAAAGAGTGAACCAATGCAAAATTTATTGTGTAATTTCTCTTTTCCTTTCTCTATTCAATTTAATTTTGTTCGCCATACAAGACTCTATCTTGATCATTCTACTCATGTGCTTAAACTACATAAACTTCTTTTAATTTAAAAAAACTTAACCATCTTGATTCCATTAGTCAGGAAGATTAATAAGATTTTTCATTATATAATTCATTCTTTTTTTAAATTTGTTGTAAAATCACCCCCTCTTGAACTCGGCTTTTCTTTTTAACAATTTGTATCATAACTAGTTCCTAAAAGGCGCTCAGGATTTAATCTTGTTTTTTTTTTTAAATGGTTGAGAACCCTTTCTTGAAGGTGCTTTTATAAACTAACCACCTTTATTTGGAGTGTGAACTATCAATTTTGGAATGGTAGAATGAAAATCTATATTGAGTCAATTGACCGAAAGATCTGGAATATTATTGTAAATGGATTCATTCTAAAGAATGTTGTTAACAATGAATATGCTGAAAAACCCTAGTCTTCCTGGTCTAAATATGAAAGTAAGAAAGTGTAATATGATTGTATGGCCAAAGAGTATTACTACACCTGCCTTTAATCTTAACAAGTTGTTTAGAATTTTTCAGTGCACCTCTCCAAAGGAATTTTTGGATATTCTTAAAGCGAAACAAAAAGGAACAAAATATGTCAAGAGAGGTAGAAAGCCAGCCTTGATCCAAGAATATAAGATTTTCAAGATGTAGTAATGAGAAACAATTAACAAATGTACAAAGACATTTACACATATCATAAATGGTTAAATATGTTTTTTATCCCTAAACTATTTTCAAAAATAGTTTCTTACCTAAATATATACCTATTTCATCCTTATTGTACTTTAAAGTAATAGAAAACATCTTCTCCAAAATGGCACGTGGAGCGCGTGGAGTGAAATTCAATGCTTCTCAACATCAAAGCTCGACAGACAATAACAAAAAGAACAAAAAGACATTCATTTGAGTTCAAAGCTACTGAACGAGCAGAAAATGGATTGCAATGATTACTTCTTCACGATTCCATATAAAGATACTTTTGAAGAAGAAAGCAACAAAAATGGTTATCACTTGCAAGTGCCAAAACTTTGTTGAATTTTTTTTCTTACCCTAATAGCCTATAAGAACATTGTTTGTGCCCATCTTAGCAATCTTGTAGAGAGAGCCTAAACCATGTATATATTGAAACGCTATACCCTCTAATCTAAACAAAAATTGTTAACTTTTGATCACTCATACCTTGTATTTGTCTTGAGCCAATAGTGGCTTGTTAGAACCATAAGTGGTTTGTACATAGAATAGTTGAATGGGGATAACTATGAATTGCTGGGAGTTGAAAAAATACTTCGGTTTAGTCAGGAGTGACTTATTAAAAGAATACTTAATTAAGTTAAAAATAACTTATTGAAAGAACTAGACATTTTGTGTAATTAGATAACTAATATAAAAATATTAAATTTATATGATATTTATCTCACTTCGTTATCTCATTGTTTGTTTGTGAAAAATAAAAAATAACACGATTATTTGTTTTTATATGAAAATATATAAATTTATAACAATACATAAGTCACGTAAAGGAAAAAATAAAAATACTAAAAGGAAAATAAAATCATAAACTTTAAAATAATGAGTCCTTTATAGAAAAATATTAAAGGAAAACTTTACTGAAGAATATCCTAATCTGCAATTTAAAAAGGAAAATCGTATTTTGATACTTAACTTTTCTTTTATTTCACTCCCTTTTTATTAATAAAATATTATATTGAATAAATAAAAATAATATAAATGAAATTTTGAAATAAAATAATAATATTTATGAATATCAAATTTTGAAATAAAATAATAATATTTATGAATATCAAATGGTTGTATAATACAATAACAACGTTCAAAGTACCATTGTCCATTTCCAAAAGAACTCATAGAATCAATTTCCTTAAGGCACATGATAAATTACCATATATAAATAATAGGTTAAATATCTTTTGGTCCCATATTTTTCAATGAAAAGTGGAATCAGTCTTTCTTCGAAACTTTGGCCTAAGTTAGTTCTCAAACTTAAGAAATGCGTAGATTTAGTCTTTTAACTAAATTTTGTTAAGTTTATTTGACGTTTCAATTACGTTTTATGATCATATTTAAGTTAACTTTGAAACGAAAATGTGTCAAAAAATATAAATAATTCAAATACTAACATGAAATGCTCTTGAAACGTTAGATAAGCTTAACAAAATTTGGTTAAAAGGATTAAATTCACACATTTCTAAAGATGAAGGATTAAATTGGTCAAAATTTTTAAAGAATGACTACTTCCAAATTTTACTGAAACTTGAGAGATGAACAACATATTTAACCCTTAAATAATTAATGAAACCAAAATACAATAAGTTTTAATAAGCATTTAATTTTACAAAAGTTCATAATATTAAATAAATTTTAACCTCAATAATCATTAAGATTGTTTTATTTTATTCAAAAGACAAAAATACTCAAAAATTTTATGCAACTATTATTTATAATTTCTTTGATGCAAAAAAAAAAATAAAAACAGTTAAATATTAAAATAATTTTAACGCAGTTGTATCTTTAAAATAATTACATAGTAAAATTTAATATCATCAAATTTAATAATCCTCCGTTGTTAATATTGTACGGTAAAATTCTATAATTAACTTTTTTATTCATCTCTTGGTTTAAATTTCTATTTTACTTTTAATTACGTAATAAAATTATTTAATGTTTTCTATATTTTTTAATATGATATTGATTAGTATTTTCATTATAAGCACTATAGTATTTTATTATTTAATTATTTTAACTTTAACTTTTATACATCAAATTATTTTTGTCCTTTAATTAAAGTAAAACTGAATTAATAATTATTAATGTAAAAATTCATTTGATGTCACATTTAACTATCAATTTTATTCTTATTAATTATACCTTAATTAATATTTGCACTCGTTAACCTTCTCTTTTCTAATTATACATATAGACAATTAATAAATTAATGAATGAAATAATAAATGAATTAATTAAATAATTAATTCAAATCTAATACATTCTCCTTGATTGCCTATATGATAAACAACATGCAACATCAAACAAAGCCACCAATTCATTTTCCCTCCCCTCCAAAGCAAAAGACTTTGAAGTTTTATGATGGGGAAGAGGGCAGTGTTAATAGGATGCAACTACCCAGGAACAGAGGCTGAATTGAGAGGGTGTGTTAATGATGTGTGGAATATGAAGAAGGTCCTCATCAACATATATAGTTTCTTAGAAAAGGACATCGTTGTTCTCATTGACACTCATCATTCCTACACTCAACCCACTGGCAAGAACATCAGATTGGCTTTGTCCAAGCTTGTTCGGGCAGCGAAGCCAGGCGACGTCCTCTTCGTCCACTACAGCGGCCATGGCACGCGTCTTCCGGCAGAGCCCGACGATGAAGACAACACTGGCTATGATGAATGCATTGTTCCAACAGATATGAATCTGATCACTGGTAGGTTAATTCAAATATTTCCTTAGCATATTGTGTTTTGATTAGGATGACAACTTTTGGAATTTATGAAATTTTTATATCATCCTTGTTTTCTTTGAAAAATATATATACTTTTTGAGGAAAGATTATTTTAACAGAAGTAAGAAGTCCATTAAAATCTTAACAAATAAGAAACCTTTGAGAAATTATTATATAATTAAAAATTATGTTTTTATGGCTTAATTAATTTTAACTGACATGAAATTAAATTAATTTATTTATTATAAAATTCGATGGAAAAACAATATAAATGTATAATTTGATGAGACTAATATGTGTTTATAATTTTGGTTATTTTTTATGATATATAGTTGAGTTTTGTTTGATTTAATTCAATAATAAACTGTAAAAGTTATCTTGTAACAGTCCAATTCAATAACTTTACACTAATAACTAAATTATTTCAAGTATAGCTCACACATCACATTCTCATATACCTTTTAAATTTTCACATCATGTCATTCATGCGTATTTTACCTCAACCCAAACTATCACATATCATTTATTTCAATTTGAAATGTTAATAATTTATCATTTGTTTGTTGTTACATTAGCATAATATTCGATTACAATATTTTCATTATGCATATCAAAACAATGACATGTATTTCTCTAACCACGTACCTTTAATTGCCAATCCCAACGGTCAAAATGAAGAACCATATTAGAAGAACTACCTGTCAAAATTTCAACTCGATCCAATGGTTAACAAAGCGAGAAACGTGATTTTACGAAAATAGACGAGAAACAAACAAAGGTTGCGCCTAGCAACCTACACTTAACGCCCAACGTCAGAAACCTCTTATGCTCATTGTCAAGTAAGTGTCTAGCAGTACCAAGTAGCACCCAACATTATGGACAATTGGGAAATCACTAACTTGTGAGTGCCCAACTGTCCTAAAGCAGTGTCCAATGCTCTTGACCTTTAGAGCTCACTAACTGGCTCCCACTAATTTTGTGATACCGCCCAACACTGTATCAATTTTCTTAGCTTTTGTTTTATATGTTCTAAATATAATTATACGTAAATATTTATTTAAAATGTAATTTTAATCAAAATGTAGATTTATTTATTACTTTTATGTAAGATAAAAATATATAACACATAAATATATTTCTTTTAGTAAGTTCCATATCGGAAAATGATAGTTTAACAAAGTTTTGTTTGAAAAATTTTGCAAACCATTTTTGGTAAAAAAAAAATGCTAAAATCTTATTGCTTTATTTTTGTAACTTTCATAAAATAATAAAAAAATTACTCTATTTAGTAATTTTGTCAACTTTGTCAAATAAAATGTTTGTCAAAATATAAGTTTTTTTTCATATTACCTTGAATGATTTTGCGGGAAGCCATGCTAACTTGTATTTTGTGTGCAACAGATGATGATTTCAGAATGCTTGTAGAATAGGTCCCAAGGGGTTGTAATATCACAATCGTTTCAGATTGCTGCCACAGTGGTGGGCTAATTGAAGCAGCAAAGGAACAAATAGGAGCCAGCACAAACGAAGAAGGGTACTTTTCAAACTCTCTATTTCACTTCAAAAACTTCCTTCATCGAAGCATGCACCAAGAACAAGAACAAGAAGAAACCATTATGAGATCTTTGCCTATCTCAACTCTCTCAAGCATACTTCAACAGAAAACTGGCAAAGACATAGAAATTGGGAAACTAAGGCATAAACTCTTCCACATCTTTGGGGAAGATGCAAGCCCCAAATTGAAAAATTTTTCAAATTTAGTCATGAACAAACTCCAACATGGAATAAGTGTTGAGAGTGGAGGGCACAAAATTGTTGATGTAGATGATCTTGCAAAAAAATTCTTTGAACAAAAGAAAAATTATGATGGTGATGAGGTGGAAAAACGTAGGGGGGTCACAAAAAAGAAACATGATGCGTCAATTAAGCGCAATATTTTGGATTGTGGGATTCTGTTGAGTGGTTGCCAAAGTGACCAAACTTCTGCAGATGCATGTCCTGCTGGGAATTCTAGCTCAACTTACGGGGCTTTCAGCAATGTGATTAGGGCTATAATTGAAGAGAGTGAAGGGGTAGTCACAAATCAAGAACTTGTTCTAAAAGCTAGAATGATACTTAAGAAGCAAGGTTTTTCTCAGAAACCTAGTCTCTATTGTAGTGACAACAATGTTAATGCTCCCTTTGTGTGTTGAATAGATGATTAGGAATTTGTGTGGCTTGGTTTAGTATGTCCATTAAACTTAAATGTGAGTAGTTAATTTAATAATAAATTCTTATGTTAATTATGTTAGGGAATTGCAAAGGTTAGAAGTGTTTCTAGTAATGATTATCACGTGTAATAGAATTCAATAATTATTGTTTGTAGTAGTTGTATTTAATGTTGTAGTTGAATGACCAAGACATAAAGGCCTATAAATAGTTCATGTACTACTCAAAGTATTTATAACAAGTCATAATACCAATGAGTATAGAGAGAAAAAGTGCTTGAGAGTTAGAAATACCTAGTTAAAAGCATTAAAAAAAGTGTGATCAAAGGACAACGAGTTGTACCGAGCTATTGATGAGTATAGCTTTGAGAAGATTGTAAGTGAAAAATATTCAAAAAGAAGCGCGAGACATTCTAAAGAAGACATACAAGAGGAATGATCGAATGAAACATGTTTGACTTCAAACACTAAGGGGAGATTTAGAGAGCATGAGGATGAAAGAGACTAAGGGAGTAGCCGAGTACATTTCTCAAGTTGAATCCAACAGTAAATATTGGACAATTTTAACAAATCCCTGTCAATACGATACTTGTTTGATACTATTACGCATCTAGCACACTTACTAGAATTGGTTTCTACTATAGCATATCATTATCTATCAACACTAAATTGTCTACTAGATATTGATGAATTATTTGCCTTCTTCTACATCTTTGGACAAAACCTTATGGTATGACCATCTTATACGATCCTTATCGAAAAGATGACGATCTTTTCTGCATTTGAATATCTTTTGTAAAGAACAATTAAAATAAGAGTAAAGAACGCGGAATAAGATAGAGATAGAATGCCCCACAATCTAGCATATTGCTAAGCAAAGGAAGATTTGCCACAAAGAGGTCCCTCTTTGATAAGAACCCAATCAAAAGAGTAGACACCACAATGAACGATAGATAAGTCAAGACACCACAATCCAATCCAGGATTGATAAGTCAAGATGCAACGATCGAGATTGATAAGTCTGATGAAAGTTTGCCACAAATCTCCATGTCTTTGATAAGAACTTAATAATCTTGACACCAGAAAGAACCCATTATTTGATAAGCCAAGGAAAATTTGCCACAAAGACCCTTGTATTTGATAAGAACCTTAAGACCTAAGCCAATAACCAAGAGAAATCTCTCTTTAATTAACTAATTTTATTAATGACTAAAAAGTGATTACAAATGTTGTAGACCTTTGTATTTATAAGCCTTAAAAGATAAAAGATAAAAGATAAAAGATAAAAACATAATAAAATATCAAAAGATGTCCAAAATATAAAAAGATATCAAGATATCAAAAGATATACAAAAATATCAAAAGATATCAAGAATATCAAAAGATATGAAAAAATATCCAAAAATATCAAAAGATAACAAAAGATAATAATAAAAAAGTATAAGCGGAATCATTTACATAATTAAATTTAATTATATAAATTATTCTTTAATTGTATGATTTTCATTTCTCATGTCCCTTTAATGCTAAAAGCTCCTCCTCAAGTTCTTCTTATATATTTAGGAGATAGTCCTTTATGACCATCCTTCTTGTAAAAGTAACATCTAATAGACAATGTAGTTCCACCATTGTTCGTCTTCGACTTTGACCTCCTCTACCTCCTATGTTATCGTTGGCAGACCTCTTCCCTTACTACAAAGTTATCTCCAACACTAGATGCCTTAACTTTAAACTTCTCTTTCATCTTTTTCAAGCTTTAAGAAATGTGGATCTTTTTAAGAGAGAGGAAGTCTTTCTTCCATACAACAAGGTTTGCTTGAAATGATCATGCATCTTAGGTAAATAACACAACATTAATAGCACATAATCCTCATAATCAATTTAAACATCAATATTCTCCATATTATGAATCAACAAATTAGACTCATACGCTCGTTAATTTCCTTTTCACTACCCATCTTATATGAATACTAATGGGAGCATCTTCAAGCGGACAACGAAAAATTAAGAAAATGATTAAATTTCAAGTTTTTTCAAGAGAAACTTGAAAATTCCTTTCTCCAAGAAAGGTTCCCTAGAGGAGAAAAGGAGAAGATTACTCATATTTAAGACCTTAAGAACAAGTCATGGTGAGTTTGCAAGAGGCAAAGGGCTTTATTTATAGATGCTCAACCTTATTACACTCCATACTAGAAAGGATGTGAGACTTAAACAACAAGCCAGAGTGCAGCTATAATAGAGCAATTGGACACCCCCTACTAAGCTAAACAAGCCTATATTTACACTAAAAGTGGCATATTCCACTTTATGCAGGATATCTAGTCTACATTCTCTTTTACCTTAGTGTTTGGCCGAAAAAATGAGTTCCTTTGGGGTTCTTGGTTGTTGAAGTGAGGCCCAAGAAAGAGACCCAACTAGGGCCAAACTGAGACCCACACATTTCTCTACGAAAATTCTACTAATTTACCAATCAAACTACACCTATGCAATTTGTACAAGACTAAGAAGAAGGAAGAAATATCCTAGTGTTCTGTTGTTCAAGCATAAAGCCTTCCTCCATGAGTCTTCATCTTCTTCTATACTCTTGACAAGGTTTATGGTTGGATGGTTTTCATCTAGTACAATGCTTGTTTCAAGTACATATAATTCACTAGAGACTCAATTGTGTACAAACACCCAAGCTTAATCAATGGTCTCATTGTGGTTCTCCTTCAAGACTTTCTTTGACACCTTGTAATTTAATTGAAGTGTTAATGAACTTCAATCTACACTCATAACATAAATTCACTAAGTTATAAAGATTGTAACTCAAGATTGTTTTCTTAGTGAAATCTCAACTCAACAAGTTTTCAATTGCCATGTAACATAAACAGTTCATCAAGGTTCTTACTTTTACAACAAATGACTAATTGTGAAACACACCTAAACTTAAAAAAAAAAAAAAAACACACACACACATGAACAATAATTTTTTGTTATTGAGCTATTAAACATCTTCAAATAATCCAAGTTTAAGTAGACTCTAAGGGACTAGATGATTTATCTCACTACAAGAATGTTTTTGTTTAGCTTCCAAAAATTGTGTCGATCGTAATGACGATGCAAAGGGCGTCCACTTAACCAATGCAAAACGCACTTTACAAAAATTTAAGTGATTTTAGAAAAAGAAAATAAATTTACGCGATGAATTAATTAGGGTAGAAAAAAATTATTGATATTTTCGTTGGCTTAGCCTACCAATAATTCCAAAATTACTATCTTCAGATGGCTGACGCATAGTGCTATGATTGTTTGTGTCAGATGGCTGACGCATACATGACTTAATTAAAAGAAAAAAAATATTTATTAGGTTAAGTTATCAAGCGGGAAGATTTCAAAGTAAATTTCACGTTTCCCCCTTTCCAAATTTCACCTTTTCTTGCCTTTGTTTCTACCAAGTGAGGGTTTTCCTTTTCCTATGTCTACCACGAGTGCGAGAGCCTCCCTCTACGGGGTGAGGATTTTCTTTTTGCCTCTTTGTGCCATGACTGCGAGAGAAAATTTCTTTCTACCTCATTTCCTTGAGCATGAGCTTCAATAGCGATGAGCAATTGCTTCCCCTTTCTTTGCACGAGCTTCAATGGCACAAGTGAACCTTCAGCGAGCCACATTTCGTTCTCCCTTTCTCCATGACAACAACTTTTGAAGAAACTACAAACAATGTCGTGATTGTGAACAACGCCTTGAGTGAAAGACATCTTATGCGACAGGAGGTGATTGTGAGGCTTAGTTGGGAGGCGAAGGGGTTCACGATTTCTTTCCCACTAAAAGGATTTGTGAAGAGGTAAGTGATTGAAGCCCTTACATTGTTGATTAAACGTGATAAATGCATTGTTGACTTAGTAATCTTTTGGAACTGGTTTTTGAATTTGATATTCGTCATTAAGTAGAGATAAAGAACTATTGGGGAGCTGAAATATTGAATCTGGGGTGTGTAAGTGAGTTAGGTTTTGAATAACATTTTAAATGTATATTATTTGACTTTTGATGTCATTTTTCTCTTTGAATCAGGTGGTCCTGTGATTGGAATCATTGAGTGTTGGGGCTGATGCATGGACTTTGGATGGAGGTTAAATTTGTGTTGGCATCTACACAAGCAAGGTCAATTTTCTCTTTGGATAATAATTAACTTGTGTTTATTCATTAATGGTTGATACATTTATGTTACTCATTAGTTTTTGCTTTGGATTGATGCCAATTTTATAAAGTTATTGTTTATACATGAATGGTTGATTCATATATCTTCATCATTTACTGATTAGTTTTAACTTTGGATTAATGTAAATTTTATAAACTTTTAACTTCAAAATTTTTAGTCACTTTAAGACACCAAAATTGAAAATGTTTAGACCTGTCGCAACTAGAATCGCGACGGAACGGCTAACCAAAAAAGAAAAACGGGTTTAAAAAGAGATTTGGAGTCTCCACCATAGCTATTCTAGAAAACTATGGAAAACCATAAAAATAAAACAAGTCTGTGAAAAACCAGATTTTAGATCCAGGAGTCGGTTACGCGTAGGAAAGGTATTAGCACTCTACAACACCCGCCCGAGGGCGGTACCTTTAATTAAAAATGCAAAGTCGATGTGGTTTTCAAAACGTTATTTTTCCCCCAAAAATAATAAGACAAAAATGCTAAAAGAAACAAACAAGCCCAAAATACAAACAAAACACTAATGGATTGTGTGATCAGGAAAACTGGTGGTGTAGGAAGTAATCACTAGTGGCGTGAGTAGTGAAACATGGGGTACATGATCCTAATGATGGGAATGCACGGAGCATAAATGAGGGCCCAAAACTAACATGAGACATAGAGCGTGGGTTAACAACAATGGAGGTGTAGGAAGTAAATGACAGTCTAACCCAGAATAAACTTATATGGGTGTGAAAAACAAAACTAGGGTGCAGAGAACGAAATTGATCTGACCTAAGCCCTAAACTAAACCTAATTAATCTAACCTAATTGTGCATTAACCAAGAGGCAAGCCCTCTCCCTTTCGATGCCAAGGATCTGCTCACGGGTCACTGCCGCCAACACACCACCTTCACCTTTGCATCACCACACCACCGTGCCATGGGGATAGCTTATCGGCGGCGCCAATCGCCGCCGGAGACGTCGACCTCGTTCTTAGCGGCTCAACAACTTGTTCTCGCGCAGGCATCTAACCCCGAGAAATTGTCACCCCACTGCAACCATCCAACGACGTCGTAGGTGACACCGGTGTCCACCACGGACGTTGACGTCGAGAACCCAGAGATGTTCGACCTTCACTCTTCCTCCTCTCAGGCTCAACTCAGACGGCCTCCGCTTCAGCGCTCAGGGGCATTGTCGACAACGCTGATCAACCTTATCTCCTTCCCACTCTTTTTCATTTCTGATTGGATGTATGTGATCGGGGAAGATGAAACGTAAGAGCTTGGTTCTAGAATGGGGGTTTTGGTCCGGTGTGAATGGGGATTCCCTGTTTTTATTTTGGTTTTTTGTGCAGATTTGAGATGAAGATGGTAATGGGTATGCGTGGTAATGGAGGAAAGTGGTTTTGAGATTAGATGATGAGTATGAACGGAGGTGTTCTAATGGTCGAATGGGTGTGATTCTAGTTGTTTGCTTGTGTGTTCTGTTTGCAAGATGGAATGGTGCTGTGATGTTGAGGTGGTCCTTGTTTTCCTTTGGCTTTTATGCAGGTGAACGATGAAGATGTGGATGAACCAAAAATGCAGATAAAAAATGCAGGGGCTGAAGATGAAGGTTGGCAATGATGGAAACTGATGGTTGGGATTTGAATGGATTAAGTCGAGTGAAGGTATAACGGTTGGTGTGTGAAGGCTTGGTGGAAATCGGAACATGGAGAAGGAGAAGATTAAAGTAGTATGTTGATGGTGGCGGTGTGAATGACCGTGCATGGGTTCTACTTTTGGGTCTCCTGGTTCTCTGGTTTTGGTTATTTTGTGCAGATTGGAGGAATGGGGGATGAGGAATGAAAAAAAAAACATGTTCTGGTCACATGGATGTAAATATGCTATTGTGTATGTATTCTGGTTGTAGGTTGAAGTGGTTTGGTTCTGATCATTTTCTTTTATTCAGATGCAAGGCACAAGTATATGTAAATGGAGGTGACAACAAGTCCCATGAAATCAAGAATCAACAACCAATAGAACATAACACAATAACACATCACATTCGTTCAAGTGCATAACCAGTCACATACATTTTAACCCACATTTACGCAATCATTCAAAGATTCAAGTTGCGAACTTACCTCTTAGTGCTACTTAGTGCTACTTTCTCTCCTGCTAAGACTGCTTGTTTTTTCGGCCTCCTCGTTGCCTCTCCCGTGTTGTGGCTTTTTTTTCTTTTCCGTTCTCCTTTCAACCTTCTTGTTCTATGCTTGTTCTCCTCCCCTGCCCTTCCTTTTTTGTGTCCTCTTTTTAATCAGTCAATCTTCTTTTCTCTTCCCCAGGAGTTGTTCCCATCTTTCCATTTTTATTCATCTTCTGCATGGATATTTAAAAAATGGTGAAAGCATGCAGCCGAGACCATCTTTTTGCCACTCTACAATAGCCATACTGCCAGGACTGCTTGCCAAGGTTGCTGGTACTGCCTGCCAAGGTTGCTGGTTGACGATTGTCGTAGTGATACGCAAATACTGAAGATTTCCCCTTTCATGCAGAGACCCCAAAGTGTGTTGAAAGCAAAGAGTTGACTTTCACTAATGGGATCACCGGACCACAAATGAATTTCTTTTTGCTTTCTTTTCTTTTTTTCTCTTTTTTCATCATAATAATTCTTTTTGTGAAATTTCTAAATTATTTTTTTCTTCTTTCCCTTTTTTACACGTATTAAAAAGAAAAGAAAAGAAAATAATAATAATAATAAAGACAAACCAAAGAAATGAAGAGTAAAAAAAATAAAAATAAAAATAAAATAAAAAAATAAAAAAAGTCAAACTTTGTTTTCTGAACAAAATTGGATGATGACAGCTGCTCCTCTTTACTTAAATTTTTACTAGATAATATGAAATTTTGACCTTTCATAAAGGCACTGATTTTGTCCGGGTTTCAAAGAGGAAAGTGATTCGAACAGGTGCTATGGCTAATTCTGTGTAAAGGGTTAGGATAAGAAAAGAAAGATTTTGTCAATCCCAAGGAGAGGGTCTTGATGCGACATAGAAATCAATGGCCATTACCTCGTAGAGGACCCCGATGCAACAAAAAGGATTTAACCCTTCTTAAAAAGAGGGTCTGTATTTGGAAGGATTTGGCCAATCCCAAAGAGAGGGCCTAGGAATCAATCACCATTCTTCGAGAAAGGGTCTCGATGCGACAAAGTGGATCTGACCATTCCTAAGGAGAGGGTCACTTTAAAAAGGAGAACCTGGACTTGACCATTCCCAAGGAGAGGGTCATTTTAAGAAGGAGAACCTGGACTTGACCATTTCCAAAGAGAGGGTCATTTTAAAAAGGAGAACCTGGACTTGACCATTCCCAAGGAGAGGGTAATTTTAAAAAGGAGAACCTGGACATGATCATTTCCAAGGAGAGGGTCATTTTAAAAAGGAGAACTTGGACTTGACCATTCCCAAGGAGAGGGTCATTTTAAAAAGGAGAACCTGGACTTGACCATTCCTAAGGAGAGGGTCATTTTAAAAAAGGAGAGCCCGAAGTTCGCTTTTGATGTGCTAGTAAACACTACTTGAATGCTTATCATTGGTGAGGATGGATTCTTTGATGCATGAAGTAATGTGGTGAAGACACATGAATGCATAGATGCTTGGATGCGTGGACGAGATTCATATGAAGCTTTTGCCCCATTTGTTTGTTTGTTGTTGTTTTTTTAGAATGTGTCTTTGTTTTGGAATTAGTTGTCAATGTCGTCGTCAAACCCAAGGCATGTTTAAATCGCATTCTTTTCACTATCACCTATATGTTCAAAATACAGTGGGGATGGTGAACGATCTTGATGCACATTACAAAAGTATGAGTTTAATTTCCCCCTTTGGTCGCAACATGCAAATCATATTAGCTTGAACCCATGAATGGATGGGAATGGGAACCAATTTTGTGAGAGGTTGGACGACTGTTGCGAGTAACATTGCCATTTGTATATCCTGTGTAACAGTGGTCATGTTGATAATCAAAAGGAAATGTGCAGTGTTTGCAAGACTATCCTAGTTTCGTTGCGTTGGATAGGGTAGAGGTGTGACTTGATGAAATGGAAAGGATTGCCCCAGTTTGAATCTTTCGTCTAACTTATAGGCTGATGGGAAAATCTTCCTTCATCATCATCATTTTTCCATTTACATTTCTTCTCACTTTTTCTTTTCTTCTTCCTTTTTTTTTTCTTTCTTTTTCTTCATTCATTTTTTTTGACTTGTGTCATCAACCGCTTTCTTTTGTCCACGAGTTAAGCTTATGAGAAACGTTCTTCAATCAGTGTGGACTTTTCTTGGCTTGTAACGTGGCTAAGGGTTAGAATGGTTATGAAAGAAACAGATAAATGAAGCCCAAATGAGAGTTTACGGGTATTAATTTTGAGCAAGAATCATCTGCGAGATACTATGTACACCTTTCACTTGGAATTTTGGGGTGTCCCATCATACTTATTTTCATTTTTCTTTTCCCTTTTTCGTTTCATTCATGTCATTTGTATTGTGATCACTTTGTGACTTTCACATACATTCTCAAATTTCTTTTTCAACGATCGGTATGAACACCCCTTACGTGTTTGAGGTAACCTTACGTGTTTGAGGTAACTCTGACATGCTGATGATCCTTGTCCAGGGATACTGAAAAAAAAAATTTATTTTGGCTCAAAGAGGGTGCAAATGGATAAAGGATTTTTTTTTGGCAGGGAAAGAAGGCCACACATCATTTTAAAGTCTATCCGCCTTATTTTCGCAGGAGCTTAGCTCTAAGCCAAAATTCGACAACATCCGACTCATCCTATTTTCATTTCCCTTTTCTTCACCTTTTCTTTTCTCATATCCCCTTTGTAATTTTTTTATTATTTTATTATTTATTTATTTATTATTATTTTTTGGTCTGACGAACAACCTTATGTATTCTTCCCACACGTGGCCTTAGCCCATTGTTAGATAGGTCAACACAACAAATACTAACTCCAACAAACATTCTTGTTTATTTCCCTGGGCAATCCTTTATTTTTTAGAGGAAAGTGAATGGATTGGAGATTCAAGCGATATGAATGCAGATGTTTCAACAGGAGATGAGCACCAATTACTCTTAAAGTAACAAATCATGGAAAAACTTCCCCTTCCCCACATTTTTGTATTTTCGTTCCTCTTTTTTTTTTTTTAAATGTCATGCACTTGACAACTTTATTAACAACAAATTTCAAAGTTGATTTTTTTTTTGAAGCCCCTTTTTTTGTATTTATTATTTTTACTTCTACGACACCCTTCAGAAGCGAATATGCTCTTAGTGAATGTACCCGTGATGTCTCATTGCTTGTATATGACTTTATTCTTCTTCTTTTTTTTTCATGGGTCTGTTTATCATTCTCTTTACAAGCTCAGTGTGACATCAACAGTTTCAAATTTATGGAGAAAACCAAATGGTGTTTATTAAATAAAAACAAAGTAGAGTACAACAAGAATTGAAGGCAATGTCAATATCCTTTAGTAGCACCTCCTATCAAGGAATCATTATGCATAAAATTTTTTGACTGCGTCAGAATTGATTGGTAACGGTAACTCCTCTCTATCCATCCTTGTGAGAATTAGTGCCCCACCAGAAAATGCTTCCTTCACCACACACGGACCTTCATAATTTGGCGTCCACTTGCCCCTATGATCCTTTTGTATAGGCAAGATCTTTTTCAAGACTAGCTTGTGTAAGACCCGTGAAATTAATTAATTAAATAATTAATTAATTAATAAATTCGAGTAGAAAGAGCCTTTATGACACTAATTATTGTTTGATGTGATGTGGAAAAGTGCTAGCTCATGTGGTTGAGAGTACTTTGGTTGTGTGAAAAGACTTGGGTTCAAATCTTATGTATGCCATTTATGTGTTGTTGTTTTATTATTAATTTTAATAATATGTATGAGTATGAAATTGATATTGTAAGCTTATAATGATTGGAGTGTATCACAAAACATGACTTGGTTGGATTGGTTGTGCATTTGATATGATAATTGATGGGTTGTGGGTTCAAACTTGGTTGGGAATGAAATTTGAACTTTATTTTTTTAGTGTAGTTTTGGAGGGAATATGAGAGGGCAAAAGAAAACCTAGAAGGGGAAGCTAAGAGGGGCTGGAAATCATCCTATAATGATAATTAAATGAGACTTAAACATACCATAAAGCCTAAATTCGTTTCAGCCCTTTAACCCAATCATAAGACACATATAAAAGGAAAAATTGAGGTGGAAAAGAGGGTTTCTGCAATTATTTTCGTTTTGGCTTGAGAGGAGAGCGAAAATTGAAAGAGTGAGATGCTGAATAGGGTGTGCAAGGGCTGAGTTGGAAGAGAGAGGTGGAAGCACAGAATTTGGTGAACCAAGGAATCCTTATTCCCTTCTCAGTTTCAATCAAGAATTCAGGTTAGGGGAGATGAAATCCCATTCTTTTTGTACTATTGTGATATGTATAAAATTCTGATGGGTTTATGCCATGATATTTGAGTTATGTATGATTGAAATTAGGGGTTTGGGTGCTGTGACCATTGCTTTACAGATTTTTCAATTAAGTGTATGAATGTGGGTATTTTTTATACTGTACAGATGGTTTGTGGTTCAACTTGGGTTTTGGGAACCAAAAATTGTGCTCAAGTTATGTTTATATGATTGTGCATAGTTTCTACATTGAATGATATCATTTGTTGTGCGAATTGGGCAAGGTTGGGTGAATAGAGTGCGTGATCAGAGTTGATACCCTGCAAGTCTCGCCCAAGCGAGTCCATCTCGCCTAAGAGAGAGTTACAGAGTCTCGTTTTTGGATCTGGTTCACGTTTCTTGCCTAGGCGACCTTGGACAGGGTTGAGCGACTTAGTCTCCCGCTCAGGCGAGAGACACTCGCCCAAGCGAGGTCGCGAGGAAACCTGGATGTTTTAAGCGCGACTTCTCGCCCAGGCGAAAGGTTTTGGGGTTTTGAGCGACGAGTATGCTCGTTTAGGCGAGAATGGCTCACCTAAGCGAGGTCACGATGAGACTTGGTGATTTTGCTGATGGAATTCTCGTCAGGTGAGGATCTTTGTGTGTTGTTGGGCGACTTGAGGTGTCGCTCAGGCGAGAAGAGCTCGCCTAAGCGAGATGACGAGGTACAACCACTGTTACAAGCTCGCTCAAGCGAGGTGGGCTAGCCTAAGCGTGACCGAGGCTTTAGCTTGGGCGAACTGACACGGCTTAAGCGAGAATGGCGCGGGGTCATGTGTTTGTGCACTATTTGGACTATTTATTTGTTATTTCCTAAAGGACAGGAATTATATGCTTGTGTTTGTGGTGTTTGGGCTTGAAGGACTAAGTCCAATAGGGGTCTGGGATGTGCTTGATGGTTGGACACATGATGGGCATGGAACTGGTTGAGTTCCCGTCGGCTACTAATGGGCGAGGAGTCCTTAGTATGGTGATTACATGTGTCGAGTGCACGATGGGCAAGGAACTGTTATGTTCTCGTCGGCTACTATTGGGCGAGGAGTCCATAGTATGGTGATTGCATGCGTGCCAGGGTCCAAGTCAAGAAGGCTTGGATGATTTACTACAGACGAGGAGTCTGTAAAAAGCACTAAATTTAAATAATTAAATAATTAAATATTTAATTAATGTGAGTGAGATAAGCCTTTAAGGCCTTAAATGCTAACTTTCATGATGTGGAAAAGTACTAGCTCAAGTGGTTGAGAGTACTTTGTTTGTGTGAAAGGACTTGGGTTCGAGTCCTATGTCTTCCAATTGTATGCTATTTAATTTTTTTTATTAATTTTGAGGACATGTTCTGAATGTGATGAGTAACTTGATAGTTTTAGATGCATAACTATTGGCATGAAATGTGAATTGGTTGGATTAGTTGTGCATTTGAATTTAAATTGTGTGGTGATGGGTTCAAACCTTGGTTTGAACAAAGTACTTTCTTTTTGCTAAAATTTACTCTAGCATGGAGATGAAGACGCACGTAAACCCTAGGGTATATGGTAGGAAGCTGTTACTGTGGTGGCAGAAGAGAGCACGAGTCTGTGAGTTGGGGTAAGTTTTGAGTGAGGTTTTGGAGAGTTGAGTTGGAGGGAAGGCAAAGGAGGACATTGGTAATCAAGGGAGAGCTTGCAAGGGTCAAAGTTAAGCTCAGGAAATCCAGGTTAGGGGAGTTCTTATGGCTTGTTTTATTTCGCTAGTTTGTGAATGCATGATCTGAAGCATAATGGAATGGTGGAAATCTAATTTCTCGTGTTTGTATTTGCGTTTCTGGATTTTTCCAAAAATCGCCTGGCGGCAATTCATGAGCCGCCAGGCGACACATACATTTTTGCCCATTTTTCTGGGTTTCAGCATGAACCGGCTGGTGATCAGGGGGTGACCCGCTAGGCGACGTATACTGCGTAACCCAGTTTTGGTTGTTTTGGGTGTTTTTGGTGCCTTCTGTGATGTGCCATGATAATTTATACGCACGAACATGAATTCTATATTGTAAATGTTTGCAGGTGATATTGATATCTTGAGGGTGTGAATGTTCTGTGAAATTGGGGTTTTAGGATTCATGTTGGGATTGGGGACGAATCAGTTTGGAATTGGTAATTTATAGATGAGTCGTGGCATAAACAAATAGTGTACATAAGAAAACAGTTGTTTTGTTGTATGATGGGTGCAATGAAGTTTATGACTATATAATGGATGTTGTAATTAGGACATTTGAGTGTATTTTCGTGCTAGAAAACCTGTGCAGAACCTAGATATGTATGCACCGCCTGACGGTACAGGAACTGCCGCCAGGCGGCTCGTTGATCCAACTTGCTATGCGATTTTGTACGAAATTCGCAACCTTAGTCATTTAAATGATGAATTATCATGTATGTGATTTAAATGAAGCATGTAGTTGCAAGTGGTATGATAGGGAACTAAATAAGGTTAAGAAAAGCGAAAGTGGAAATAATGATATGATGTAGTAGATGTGTTAATTGGTTGTTTTATAAAATGAGTTATATTCCAGAAAGTTTGATATTTTGTTAGAATATGAAGTGTGATTAAGAAGATGTCATTATAGTTGAAGAGATTGTATGCTAATAGATGAGAAAAATGCCAAGTGTGATGTGTAAAGTGCAAATTCAGTTTGATCAACAGGTCCGAATGCATGAAAATCATGTCTATTAGGGGTGTAGCTAATATACCACATTGATTGAGTTATTTTTAAGAAGTGTGTGCAACATTGGTAGTTATTAATTGCATGATTAAATGGTGGATGATAATATGGAATAGAATTGTGCTTGGTGTGACATATTTGCGTTATACTTTGGTGAGTGGTATGTTTTGGGATCCTTTGGGATCTATTTAAGTGCCAAAAACCAGTAACATTGTGCTACTGGTATAGCACCCGACGGCGTGAGCGAGCCGCCAAGCGGACGAGAAACAAACCAATGACAGTGGTCACAACGCGAGCAGGGCGCCTGGCAGCGCGTGATGGATGCGCCAGGCGGTGATGACGGAGCAGGGCGCTTGGCGGTGGGGTGGTGTCCGCCCGGTGGTGATGGTGCAGTGCGGATATTGTAGGCGCGTGGCGCCTAGCGGTGTGTGATGCCTGCCAGGCGGTCTGGAGCTAAATTCTGCCTAGCGGCGTGAGATGCGTGCTAGGTGGTTTTGGTCCAGTGATGGTGCGCGTGGAATGTTTTTTACACCGCTTTACGGGATGTTCATGATGCGATGCTTTGGCTGGGGGCCCAGTTACGAGTGTATCTTGTATTGGGGTAACACGTGACCACTCTAGGTTGTAGCCTGGTGGTTTAGGAAGTCCAGTGGAGTGTGCGAGTTGTGGCTCGCACGGCGAGGTTTCAGATAATTGCCCTCTTCAGTGGATTCTGATAGAGATTTGGTAGTCTGGGAACAACTACAAACTTAGGTTTGTTTTGGGGAACTCCACTTGGTGTCATGGTGAGATGTTGTGGCAAAGTCATTCCCACGTGTGGACTATCAGGTGGTGGCCTGTAGTCGGAGGGGTGAGTAGACACTCGTACAGCAAAGATCGATCATTGATCTCACCTAAAGGGTATAGAAATGATAGACGTCTAAACACAAGTATTGGAACTAGAGAAGTAGGAAAAAAAAGGGAGCAACATACTAACCCGGGTTTAAATATCGTGATGTTGTATTTAATATTTTACTTGTTGATTTTATTTAAATGAGCTCACCCTATCTGTGTGTGTGGCGATGATCATGTAACTTGTTACATGGGAGCAGATGTTGATGCAGGTGAGCGAACAAATGCATAGAGACGGAGTGGGGGACTCTTGGGGATTTTCTCATCAGTTTGTTTTATCGAACTATGAATTTATTACAATAAGTTTATAAACCATTTGAGTTGTATTTCGATATTACTGTAGTTTATTTTATCGGTTTTGACTCGTTAGCCTTTAAGTTTTAATTTTCCCGTGGTTTATGGGAACTTGATAAATAATAAATGCGGTTGTTTATCATTATTCATTCTTTTATTTCTTTTAATAAGTAATTTCAGGCTCGGTACTTATAGCAACGTAGCCAAGAACAGCCATTGCACCAGTCAGGGTGCCGAATGTGGAGGATTTCTTGCGCCACAAGCCAACGGAGTTCACTGGTAAGGTCTCCCCTGATGAAGCGGATGCATGGCTCCGCAAATGTGAGAAGATCTTCAAGGTGATGAACTACGAAGATGAACAGAAGTTGTTGTTTGCTACCTATCTGTTGAATGAGGATGCTGAATATTGGTGGGCAAGCATGCAACAACATATGGGGACTAGGGAAGAGCTGGTGACTTGGGCCAACTTCAGGACTCGTTTCTTGGAGAAATATTTTCCAGATACCGCTAGAAAAGACAAGAAGGCTGAATTCCTTTCATTGCAGCAAGGGGATATGATCGTGCAGGAGTATGTCAACAAGTTTGAGCATCTGGCGCGGTATTACTCGTAGGACATCACCGAGGAGTGGAGGTGTCTGAAGTTTGAGCGAGGACTTAAACATGAGCTGAAGAAGGTGGTAACACCTCTGAGAGAGAAGGTTCCCAATCTTGGTGGAACAGGCCAAGAGTGCTGAACATCTGGAGAAAAACCCTAGCCAGTTGTCTGACATCAAAGGAATGTCACAGAGGCGAGGCAGATGAAGAAGCCGTACAACCGACCACAAACGTCTCAAGGTCCCACTTGCTATCAGTGTGGCGGACCCCATCTGAAGAGGAATTGTCCTCAGCTGGCAGGTGGATTAGGAGGGTCAGACGACTGTCGCAAGTGTTTTATATGCGACAAACTGGGACACTTCGCCAACAATTGCCCAGAAAAGAAGAATTTGGGCGTGAAGAAGCCATCAGCATCGCCAGCAGAGAGAGCTAGAGCGACTGGCACGGTCTTTGCTTTGACGTCCACAGAGGCTACTAAATCAGGTAACCTTATCCTCGAGCCATGTTTATTGTTGGGTCAGTTAGTCTTGGTGTTGTTCGATTCTGGAGCAACACATTCTTTCATTGCTAATGCGTGTATGGGGAGATTGAATTTGGTGAAACGCGATTTGGGGTGTGAGTTACTTGTTTCAACTCCCACCTCAGGTCAAGTGGCTACCAGTTTAGTCTGCGTTGGGTGTTCAATGGAAGTGACAGGCGTAGATTCAAGGTGAACTTGGTGTGCTTGCCTTTGGAGGGACTGGATGCAATCTTGGGTATGGACTGGCTATCTAACAATCACATTATAATTAATTGTGGACGGCGCAGTTTGGTATTCCCAGAACATGAAGGATTGGAGCTAATTTCGACTCAAGGAGCGATACATGAAGTGGAAGCCGGAGCCACCTGTTTTATGATAGTGGCTCACGCAGAGAAGAATAACACCGCCGAGAAGATCAATGTGATTCTAGTAGTGGAAGAGTATGCATATGTGTTTCCAGATGAAATACCAGAGTTGCCATCGAGTAGGGATGTAGATTTCACCATCGATCTTATCCCTGGAGTTGGCCCAATATCTATGGCACGCTATAGAATGGCACCAACAGAGTTGGCTGAGTTGAAAAAGCAAATAGAATACTTGCATGAGAAGAAGTTCATTCGACCGAGGGCATCACCTTGGGAAGCACCGGTACTCTTAGTAAAGAAAAAGGATGGCAGTTCGAGGTTGTGTGTTGATTACCGTCAGTTGAATAAGCTGACCATAAAGAATAAGTATCCACTGCCGAGGATAGACGATCTGCTGGATCAGCTGAGGGGAGCCGCAGTGTTCTCTAAGATTGACTTGAGGTCTAGATATCATCAGATCTTAGTCAAACCGAAGGATGTGCAGAAGACGACATTCAGGTCACGCTACGGGCATTACGAGTATGTAGTGATGTCGTTCGGGGTGACAAATGCTCCTCCTATTTTCATGGACTACATGAACAAAATATTCTGACCGTACCTGGATCAGTTTGTTGTCGTGTTTATTGATGACATACTGATATACTCTGAGATTCGGGATGAACACGCAAAGCATCTGAGAGTGGTGCTAGGAATTCTCAAAGAGCATAAACTGTATGGGAAGCTGTCGAAGTGTGAGTTTTGGCTGGATGAGGTACAGTTCTTGGGCCATGTAATCTCAGCCCAAGGAATAGCAGTGGACCCAGCGAAAATTGAAATGATGGTGAAGTGGGAGAGACCGCAGACAGTTACTGAGGTGAAAAGCTTCTTGGGTCTGGCGGGTTATTACAGGCGGTTTGTGGAAGGGTTTTCCAAGATGGTGAGTCCATTGACTCAACTCACTAGAAAGGACCAACCTTTCTCTTGGACAGACGAGTGTGAAGTCTGTTTTGAGGATATGAAGAAGAGATTGACCACTGCACCAATACTAGTTATTCCTGACACAATCAAGACGTTTGATGTAAGATCCGGGAAAATTAAATAGTTATTTAATTAATTATTTAATTAGGACGGATAATGAGAATATTTAAAGCAATAAATGCGGGGAGCTATGACATGGAAAGGTACTAGCTCAAGTGGTTGAGAGTACTTTATTGTGTGTGAGGACTTGGGTTCGAGTCTTATGTGTGCCGCTTGAATGTTATTTAAATTATGTGTTTTTGTGTGATTATATATTGAACTCGTTTGGATGATGATAAACCCTTAAAATTGGGGAAGTCATCATGAAATATGTGTTGGGCGAACTGACACTGCTTAAGCGAGAATGACACAGAGTCATGTGTTTGTGCACTATTTGGACTATTTATTGGTTATTTCCTAAAGGACAGGAATTATATGCTTTTGTTTATGGTGTTTGGGCTTGAAGGACTAAGTCCAATAGGGGTCTGGGATGTGCTTGATGGTTGGACACATGATGGGCATGGAACTGGTTGAGTTCCCGTCGGCTACTAATGGGCGAGGAGTCCTTAGTATGGTGATTACATGTGTCGGGCGCACGATGGGCAAGGAACTGTTATGTTCCCTTCGGCTACTATTGGGCGAGGAGTCCATAGTATGGTGATTGCGTGCGTGCCAGGGTCCAAGTCGAGAAGGCTTGGATGATTTACTACAGACGAGGAGTCTGCAGGGCAGGACTATGAGCGGGATAGGCTCATAGGGTTGGACTACGAATGGGTTAGTTTCGTGGAAGTACAATGAAGTCCCAAGACCTAGTTCAAGTATATGACTCATGAAGGGGTATGCGATCATGGTTGGGTAATTTGAAAACAATGGAATAATTATTCATGTTATTTTTGGGATGAATGATATATTTATTTCATGTATCTTTTATATTTTGTGCATAGCTCACCCTTTCTGTGTGTGTGTGGCGATGATCGGATAACTCGTTATCTAGGAGCAGATGATTTGATAGGTGGGCCAGGAGATGCTTAGACTCGGAGCGAGGGATAGCATGGGATTTTGTATATATGTTTATTATTTTGGTTTTGAGATAATTATGTAACCTTTTGGGAGCCATTTGAATATTATTTCAGTTTTATAAATTATGGACTCCTGTTTTTATTACATGTATATTAAAGTTTTGAAATTTCCCGTGTTTTTGGGAAATGGTATTATATTAAATGAGGTATTTAATTTTCTTCCCTATTTTATTTATTAAAAATTCGTAATATTCCTTAGGGATGTTACAGCTCGCCTTCATGGAACTCTCTAGGGTGCACCCTCTTGTCGAACACTTTTTTCATCCTTCTTTGGTATAACTATCTGTGACACACTGTTGTTAACCTATTCTCCTCAATGAGGTTAAGCTGGTGAAATCGGGTTTGAACCCACTCTGCCTCTTTCAACTAGGTCTCTATTGACACTCGTAAGGATGAGATTTCTACTTCGAAAGGTAGCACTGCCTCCATTCCATATACTAGGGAGAAAGGTGTTGACGTACGTATCGAAGTACGATATCCATGCAAAGTGAAAGGAAGCATCTCGTGCCAATCTTTATATGTAACCACCATTTTCTGTACAATTTTCTTTATGTTCTTATTAGCAGCCTTGACTGCCCCATTCATCTTTGGACGATAAGAAGAAGAATTATGATGTTGGATTTTAAATCTTTCACACAATTCAGCCATCATTTGATTGTTCAGGTTGGTGGCGTTATCAATGATTATCTTGTTGGGTAGTCTGTATCTGCAAATCAGCTCTCTTCTTATGAATTTAGTCACAACTTTTCTTGTCACATTGGCGTAAGAAGCAACTTCCACCCATTTAGTGAAATAATCAATTGCAACCAATATGAAGTGATGTTCGTTTGAGGCTCTTGGCTCTATAACTCCAATAACATTTATCCCCCACATTGAAAACGGCCATGGTGCAGACATTACGTTTAGAGTAGTGGGTGCCACATTGATATTATCTGCATACTTCTGACATTTTTCGCACTTCCTCACATGCGTGCAACAATCATTCTCCATAGTCAACCAAAAGTAACCAGCCCTCAAGATCTTCCTAGCCATCGAGTGCCCATTCATGTGTGTGCGGAAAGTGCCTCCATGAACTTCCTCCAATATTGACTCGGTCTCTTTTGCATCCACGCATCGAAGGAGAACCATGTCATGATTTCTCTTGTACAACACATCCTCACTTAAGATAAAATTTGTAGCCAACATTCTCAATGTCCTTTTATCATTCTCAGATGCTTCTTCGGGGTATTCCCTAGTTTTTAAGTAGCGTTTGATATCAAAATACCATGGCTTACCATCTAACTCTTCTTCAATGAAATGACAATATGTTGACTCTTCGTGGCTCTTCATTTGGATCATCGGCAATACCCCATCTTGATTAATCTCGAACATCGATGACAAGGTAGCTAAGGCATCCGCCAATTGGTTATCTTCTCGCAGAATGTGGTGGAATTCAATGGAATCAAAATACTCAATCAAATCCATGGTGTAAGCTCTATAGGGAATCAACATCTGATCCCTAGTCTCTCATTCCCCTTTTAGTTGATGGATAACCAATGCTGAATCTCCGTACACATTTAAAATTTTTGCTTTCGATTCAATTACGGCTTGGATGCCCACAGCGCAAGCTTCATATTCAGCGATATTGTTCGTTCAATTAAAACACATCCTTGCGGTCATTAGGATGTACTAATTCTCTAAAGATATCAGCATTGTCCCTATACACGTTAGAAGCTCCATCAAATAATAACGTCCACGTCTTTCCATTCTGCTCTTCCTGATCACCTTCGAACAAGGCCATGATATCCTCATCGGGGAATTCGGGCTGCATCAACTAGTAATTGTTAATGGGTTTTTGAGCCAGATATTCAGCCAGAGCACTACCCTTGACGGATTTCTGTGTGACATATGCAATGTCATATTCTGACAATAGCATCTGCCATCGGGCTATCCTTCTAGTCGGAGCAAGTTTTTCAAAAATATACTTGATAGGGTCCATCTTGGATATCAACCAGGTAGAATGACTCAACATGTATTGTCTTAGACGATGGGCGGCCCATGCCAATGCGCAACAAGTTCACTCTAAAAACGAGTATCGTCGTTCGCATTCGGTGAACTTCTTACTCAGGTAGTATATGGCATGCTCTCTTCTTCCAGTTTCATCATGCTGACCTAACACACAACCCATTGACTGGTCCAGTACAGTCAAATACAAAATCAGTGGTTTCCCGGGTTTAGGTGGGCATAAGACTGGAGGATCTTGTAGATATTGTTTAATTTTGTCAAAAGTAGCCTGACAGTCTTCATTCCACTTAACAACCTGATTTTTACGTAATATCTTGAATATTGGTTCATAGGTGGCAGTCAACTAGGAGATGAACCTAGCAATGTAGTTCAGTCTGCCCAAGAAGCCTCGCACCTCCTTTTTCGTATTGGGAGCAGGCATTTCGATTATCGCACGCATCTTGTCGGGATCAACCTCAATCTTCTTTTGACTGACAACGAAACCCAACAACTTTCCGAATTTCACGCTGAATGTGCATTTAGCCGGGTTTAGTTTAAGTTTGAACTTCCTCAATCCTTCGAACAATTTCCTTAGGTTGAGGATGTGTTCTGCTTCTGAATCGGACTTGGCGATCATATCATCTACATAGACCTCAATTTCTTTGTGCATCATATCATGAAAAAGTGCTACCATGGCCCTTTGATAGGTTGCTCCGGCATTCTTGAGTCCGAAATACATCACTTTATAGCAAAATTTCCCCCACAATGTGATAAATGTGGTCTTTTCCATATCTTCGGGTGCCATCTTGATCTGATTATATCCCGAGAAGCCGTTCATAAACGAAAATAATGAGAACTTAGCCGTATTATTCACCAATGTGTCGATATGTGGTAGTGGGAAGTTGTCCTCTAGACTCGCACGGTTCAAATCTCGATAGTCAACGCACATCCGAACTTTACCATCCTTTTTGGGCACTGGTACAATGTTTGCCACCCATTGAGGGTATTTCTCCATAGCTAAAAATCCAGCATCAAATTGCTTTTGCACTTCTTCCTTGATCTTTAATGACATTTCTGGTTTCATTCTTCTTAGCTTTTGTCTGACTGGAGGACATTCCGGCTTGAGTGGAAGCTTATGTTGCACTATATCAGTATCTAAGCCAGGCATGTCGTTGTACGACCAAGCAAACACATCCCTAAACTCCTTTAGTAAAGCACATAACTCTTGTTTCACTTCTTTCTTCATACTAATGCCAATTTTCATTTCTTTCTTCTCAACCTCTTCTCCTAGGTTAAACGTTTCAACATCCTCTTGATGGGGTTTAATTTCTTTAGATTCTTATTCCACTAATCTCATTTGTTCAGGGGAGGGTTCTGGATCATCTTCGCAATCATCTTCCATATTATCGAGAGGGTGCTCAAAATTAGGGATATCGACATTGTTATTTTCAAAACATTCATTGTCATATCTGCATTATTTGAGTTAATAAATAAATAAACAAACAACAGTGAAAAATGCAAAACAAATATAATGGAGATATCAAAGATAAATTGATTATCACGTTGAGCATACAAGAAAAGGTGTAAGCCCGTTAAGTTACGAATCCTAGAGCTCCGGGTAAAGCAGTAGGATTAATTAAAAATATTACATTTTAACCAAATTAAACATTACAGGTAGATTCAAAGTCTCCCAATTATTGAGTAGTGCATCTGGAGCACAAGGCTGCACAAAATCTGAGCTTTCTAGATCATCTTCATCATCGACGGTTGCTATCTGGCTAGTGTTGATCCATCTGGCACTATGGAAGCTCTCTTTGATGTCACAGATGCGGATCCTTCTTAACCCCAGCTCTTTTCCTTGCATGCGAGCCAGATCGCGTTCTCTCCTTTCTTCCACCAACCTTCTCTTGTCTTCTCGAGTAGACTTGTATCCTAGGCCGTATCTTTTCCTTTTCTCAGTGACCTCCAGAGGAAATATCAATCCTTGCTTGTCCTTGCCTAGCCCTTTTTCGTATTCATATCCCTCTTTTAGCATGATCTTAGCAGTCATAAGGGAGGCACGAGACAAGTGTGGGTTCATCGGATATGGCTCCACATAGGCACTGCCCACAATTTCCAAAGACTGGAAGGTTGTCTCAAGGGCTTCTTCTACTACTTCAATATATCGAGAAGACGAAGGTCCACTCACCAAAATATCTTCCTCTCCTGAAACTATCACTAGTTTATCATCCATGACATACTTCAACTTTTGGTGCAAGGTTGAAGGCACCACACCTGCTGAATGAATCCAAGGGCGACCCAACAAGCAGTTGTATGCTGGGAGGATATCCATCACATGGAAAGTTACTTGAAAGAATCACGGCCCAATTTGGATTGGCAATTCTACCTCTCCCATCACCTCTCTCTTGCTCCCATCAAAATCCCTCACGATCATTGCGCTTGGTTTCATGCGAATACCTTCACACGGTAGCTTTTCCCAATGTTGCCTTCGGCATTACATTCAAAGAAGGACCATTATCGATTAATACTTGCGCTACAACATGATCTAGGCATTTTACAGAGACATGAAGGGTCTTGTTGTGTCCTCTCCCTTCAGCAGGTATCTCCTCGTCGGTAAAAGTGAGGTAATTGTTAGCAGTGATGTTGCTAACAATTCCCTCAAAACTGTCCAGAGAAATATTTTGTTCCACATGCGCTCCACTGAGTATTTTCATCAATAATTTTCTGTGGGAGGTTGAATGCATGAGTAATTCCAAAAGTGAGATTCGAGCAGGCATACGATTCAGCTGTTCGACCACTTTATATTCGCTTTGTTGTATGAACTTCAAGAACTCACCAGCCTCCTCATCGGATATTTCTTTCTCACCATCGTTTCTTAGACCCTCACTAGTTGCATGGTTTTCCCCTTCAAGAGTTCTTTATCATTTTTGGTCATCATCGGTTCACTACTACCAGTTCCATCTTTTATCAAGATCGGAGGCATAAATATTCGACCACTCCTAGTCATTCCAACGATGCCTGATATGTTTTCAACCACTGGCTCACCATTGGTAGGTTGACCTTCTGTCTGTTGTTCCTCACCCAACACATATGCACCACATTTCCACGGGACATCTTTCTCACTCTTGTAAGGAAAAGAGGAGGGTGCTTGGATAGTAATAGGTTGTCGTTCTTGAATTGTTGGTGTAGAGGGGGATCTGGTGAAATGAATCACCAATGGCTCTAGCAAAGTCACATCTGGTTTCCCGCCATCTTATGCAAATACTTCCTCCTCCATATCCTCGCAATATACTTGCACAAAGTTTCTGTCAAGCAGATTTTGTAAGACATCTTCGAACTTGGTGCACTCATCGACAAAATGTTTAGCATCTGCATGGAATTCACATTTCTCACCCAAGTTATATTCCCCTTTTAACAGACCCAATTTCAGCAATGTCTCAAAAATAAACCACTTGGAGCTCCGAATTTCACTCATATTCTTTACTAGCTTGTGTTCCCTATCCTCAATGGCATTTGTCAAAGGATTCCCATGTTCAGAAAGAGGATTCGCTTCGACACTAGGTTTGTCGTCGTGAAACTTTACCCCCCTGAGTTGATTAAAGCTTCCACTTTGTGTTTAAGGGCTACACACTTCTCATGTCCAACTCCCCATCCGTGATAATCACATTTAGCATTTGGATCATAATTCTTTGGGAATGGAGGTTACATAGGTTTCATCGGACAATTTGCTACCAAGCGCTTTTGGAGAAGATGAGGTAACAATTCTGTATATGTCATAGGAATGAGAGTGATTTAAACAAAGTTCCTCTCTTGATTCCTCCTCATATTGACGTTTTGACCTGCATTTCATTTGAAACCTGAGTTAGGTTCGGTTTTCCAAGCATTATTTGGGGCATGTTGTGGTTGATAAAGATTTAACGCTTGATAAAACCCTTGTTGCTGAGGTTGTGTTTGATGAACAAACACTGCATTGGCCACATAAGGAGGTTGGTTCAGGTGTGGTCGATAATTATGAGTAGGAGCCCGACTTTCCCACACTGTCATCATTGAGGTTGCATGCACCTCCACTTCCTTCTTCTTTCCTTGATGGAAACCGGGTTTCTTAGAAGTTGCAGCCGCGAATGGGCCATATGCAATTTTTCCACTCTTTAACCCGATTTCTATCCTTTCACCTATTATAATGATATCAGTGAAATTGGAAGACACATTCCCCAACACGTGCTCATAAAATGGTGATTGTAATGTGTTTACAAACGTTGCCACCATCTCCTTATCAAGTAGAGGTGGCTCAACCACGTCATATCAATCAACCATTTGTTCTAATCCTTACATCTGTGGTGGACTATAGTGTTAGGATCGAGCACTTATCACTTGTTAGGATTCATTGCCTTAAGGTTTTATGTTGAGAGCGGTGTTAATGCCTTATGTGGTTACACTCAGCTCTCATTGGTGTTGTGAGTAAGATCTGCTAAATTTAATTAATTAAATAATTAATTAATTAAGAAATGTAGGTAGTGGGAGACTTTATGACATTAATTATTGATTGATATGACGTGTGTAAAGCCGATTTATTTTCTATCCTCATAGCTAAGGGACTGCCCAATCTGTTGGGCCTAAGGCTAGCCTAGGAGGTGCCCAAAACCACCTAAACCAACCCTAACACCCTCATTCTGCTAATCTTTAGAGAAGATTGTTCCCCTACCCCCCTTGCAGTTGAACGTAGAGCTCTGCTAGGGCATCCTCTGAGCAACCGCTGTTTCACTCTAAGGTTTCATCCGGGTAAGTTGAACTTAGACTTTACCCTTCCCTTTCTATTCTTGTGCCTTAGTCTCTGTTTGAGTCGAATCTAAAACAGTATGCTTAGCAATACATCTGTTTTCCAGTTTTACTACACTGGTTTGAGTTGCCGTATTTTTCCCCTATTCTCAACGAACTTTTGTGCTCCCCACTCAAGGTAAGGGAAGCAAGGGTTTTCTATTCTTTTAGTACTTTGTTGCTTGGTTTGCTTCTGTTTCATGAGTATATGTTTGTATGTTGTTTGGGTTCGCATGGAAATGGTTTGAACGATGTATTTGGTTGGGTGTGCTACCATGTATGTGTGAATAGGGGCGAGAGCTGATATTTTTGCCCAAGCGAGCTCGTCTTGCCTAGGCGAGAATAGCAGAAGCTCGCCCAGACTTTTCTGCTTGAACCTTCGCCCAGGCGAGGGGCTGCATTTTGAGCGACAGACTGTCTCGCTAAGGCGAGACAGCCTCGCCTAAGCAAGAATCCGCGAATTTGCCCAGAGTCACTTTCGCAGTCTCGCCTAAGCGAGAGTCTACAACTTAAGCGAGAGTACTCCTCTCGCCTGAGTGAGGACTCCCAGCTTGAGCGACACCTAGCTTGGGGTTTTTCTATGCTTCATTTCATGAATGTTGTTGGTTGTTTGATTGGCTGGTTCATTGATTTATTATATAAAGGGGATGGATATGCATGTACTACGTACGTTATGGGTGGGAACTAATGAATTGGTAATGAGCTTGGCATGAGATATGATTGATGGTTGGTCATATATACTAAATGACATGTTAATGGTATGCATAGGAACTTCATGATTGGTTGATAATGTTTGAGTAAGGTTTGTATAGGACGTAATCCCATGACCCTTGTAGCGGGGCTTGTGGTGGTGCCTCACCATATGGACATAATTTTGTGGGCCCTTCTAGAGGGAGTTCACGGTGGTGCCTCAGCTATTAGACCTAATTCCATGACCCTCGAGGTGAGAGTTCACGGTGGTGCCTCAAGATCAGAACGTAATTCCACGAGGGTGACATGGTGGTGCCTCAAGGCCAAGACGTAATTCCACGAAGGCCACATGGTGATGCCTCTTGTAAGGGTGTAATTTCGCGAAGGCCTCGAGGTGATGTCTCACTGCTAGGACATAATTCCACTGTCTCGTGGTGGTGCCTCATTAAGCGTATTTGGATAGTCTAGTACTGGAGTTTTAAATTGTTTGGTATATCATGTGTGGCTTCCCAGTATTTATGCTTGAATATGTAATTGTATCTTGAGTGTATAATATGAGGACTTTTTCACTAGCTTACCCTTTGCTTGTTTGTATGATTGTGTGTGGTTTCCTCCTTTGCGATGATCATCAACCTTATTTATGTGAGCAGATGTGAAAACCTCTGGTAGTGGTAATAATAATAGAGATGCTGCAGTTTGATGAATCTTGGACGACTATCGGGCTCACTTTGGGGGCCACAACTTTTGGAGTTTAGTAGTAGTAGTTTCTCTCGCTATTGGCAAGATTCTGTACTTCGTTTAGGCCATGTGGAGCCTCTTCCTTTTGTTATGGATATGTTGGGGTACTGTGTATGCCACATTCCAAATTTCCGCACTCTTTGGATATTTTTATATATGTGGCGTTTTATTTAAATTGATTTTATCTATTTAATTGGGACGTTACAACGTGGCAAAGTACTAGCTTAAATAGTTGAGAGTACTTGATTGTGTGAGAGGACTTGGGTTTAAGTCCTATGTATGCCATTTATGTGTTAATTGATTTGTTATTATTATTTTAATAATATATTTGATCATGTTGAGTGATAATATAACCTTAGAATTATTAGAATTATCACAAAACATGAATTGGTTGAATTGGTGTGCATTGATTTGACATTAGCATGGTTATGGGTTCAAACCTTGGTAAGAACCAAATTAAACTTTCTTTTTGCCAAAATTTTATTTGGCATGAATGTGAAAGGGCATAGGAATCCTAGTTGGCCAAGGAGCAGCCAAGAAGGGTTGAAAAACAATCCATAAGTGACTTGAATGACAATTAAGTTCAGCCTTAATGTCATTTTTGTTTTCCCTTCATTAATGCTAATTAAGACACCATTAAAAGACAAATTGTGAAAGCATAGGAGGGTTTTGAGGTTGGATTTTGGAGAGCATTGTAAGGTGCACGAATTCAAGGAAAAGTAGTTATTAGAGAGTGAAATAAAAGAGCTGAATTGAGGTGGCGCTAAGGAGATCATTGGTGATCAAAAAGGGGAGCTCTAGCATTACGTTTTAAGCAAGGAAACCAGGTTAGGGGAGCTTTACGCGTAAATTTTTATGTTTAAGCATGAATTGTATGATAAATATATGATGATTATACATGAACCCCTGCTCTTCTGTTAAACTTCGTGTTTCTGAAAAATTTCCAGAAACTGCTTGACGAGCTATTCATAGCCGCCAGGCAACTCATGTTAATTTTGGTTGTTTTTTGGGTTCCTACGAGGAACCGTCTGGCGGTGAGCTATGTGCTGCCAGGCGACGTAAGCCTATAACCTAGTTTCTAGGTTTTTCTTGATGAACTGCCTAGCGGTGATGGATTTTGAGGTTCTGGATTGAGTTTGATTGGGGGAAATAGTAGCTTTAAACGTTAATTGCACATTGGATGCTTATAGACCTTGAATTACATGAGTTTAGAGGTTAAAATTGATAAAATGGCCATAATCATCTTTTAGGGTTGGAAATCTTTGGGTTTGAATGTCACGAGATTAATTGGTGTTGAATTGCTTTGGAAAATGCTAATGGATGTGTTTAGACTGTGAAATTATTATAATCATAAATGAGATCGCACGATAATTGATGGAAATCCGCAAGGAAGGGAAAATTGGGAAAGATTGGGGTTTCGCAGATGTAGGAATTTCTAGGAAAACTGCCCAGAAATGCATGCACTGCCTGGCGGCACGGGGCTTGCCGCCAGGCACCAGCACAGAGGTATAAATTTGAGTGGTTGCAAGAATTTCAAATGGTTATGGGATTCTGGAAAAGTTAGGTTCTTGCTAACTGTGGAGTTAGAGATAGTATTTGGATAAAAGCCTTGGTGATGACTTGTGCAAGTTAGAAATAGGAACTAATCCATTCTTTTGTGAAGAGAGGGCTATTATAATGCAGTAGGTGCAGCGGAAGATGGGGTGATGTTCAATGAAGTGGGAATTGTAATTATGAATGACTAGTTAGATGATACAGGGGATTCATTGCAATGTGCTAGTGATATGAGAAGTAAGAGTTCATTTATATATATATATATATATATATATATATATATATATATATATATATATATATATATATATATATATATATATATATATATATATATAAAAAATTATATATATAAAAATAAATATATTGATTTTTTT
>Ga0214543_1001116_pt1 | contig 50332 bp, 21 predicted proteins | sample CNSS2metaG_FD_160094 | JGI IMG/M metagenome (GOLD analysis project Ga0214543, IMG submission 160094) | Root nodule microbial communities from cowpea collected in UCLA plant growth center, Los Angeles, California, USA - CNSS2 | ecosystem: Host-associated > Plants > Roots > Nodule | place: USA... | reverse complement strand
AAAGTAGTGCTCCTTTGTTTTGAATTAAAGTTGTGAAGGAAGCACAGTTGTCGACGGAGGAGACTCCCACCGTGGTCCCACGGGAGTTCTCATGGTGGTGGATTTGAAACAAAAGTAAAAGTGATAACGTTATTCATTCAATGGCCTCACTTTTTTCTTTGGAGTGAGAACACCGAGATACAATTGAAAGTTATGTGCAATTACTTCAAACATATAGGGGGCATAACGTTGTTACACCAAAAAAAAATTCTGATTTTTCTACTTTTACTTTATTTTAAAAGCTAATTATCAACCAAATTTGTCAAATATATGAAAGTTATTCTTCCATTGTCAGACATAGTAAAATAGAATAAATGTGTGCATATTTGTCATTATAAGGGTACATTATTCAGCCTTTTCTTATCCCATGAACATAAATCTCTTTTAAGTCATTATGAATTTGAATAGTTCTTTGAAACATATTTATACATGAAAATTTATTTTAATACTTATTAAATATAAAATAATCATTTGATCTCAAATTTTTATTTTATGTGATAAGAGTTATTATATGAGTAAAAACTTCGAACTTCTATCCTACAAACAATTTATACTTTTTTAAACTCGAAAAACTTAGTTTTATGATCTAACTCCTCTTCATATCTTATTTGCCTGACACCACTCAGCAGAGCAACCCATTTTATAAAACATCTTGTAGAAAATCCAAGAGAAGTCTTCTTTTTTATACAAAAGGAGACTACAAAATCTTTAAAGAACTCATTTGAAAGATTCCAAATGTATCAATAACTTATAACATAATTAAGACTAGTTAATATTATCTCAAAGAGAATTACAATAGTTAAAGTAATAAAATGCATTATTTTCCATAAAATCAAACACAAAATATATATATTTGTATATTTATATAATTTTGAAATTTATTATATTTATTTTTGAATATTTTTATGTTATTATATTATTTTGAATATTTTGTAAAAGTATAACCTTACTTTATAAAATGTTGAGATTTATGTTTTTCCATGCATACAATGAATTAATTGAATAATCTTGAATTAGAATAGAAATTAAAATACCTATTTTGCATGAATTCAATCAATTAGGAAAATTAAAAATTGAGAAGTGTGAATTGTGGTTTTTTTTTTCAGTAATAGGCAAATCACTCTCCATAATTACGAGATTAGGCAAATTTTTAAAAAATTACGAATTTAGGCAAAACGTGTTGGGTTTAGGTTCATGGAGACATTTAGATTGTTCGTTAATGTAGCTGATTGATTGGATGAATGTGACAGTAACCAAAATCAAAAACAAGATTCTGAATTCAATACAGTCAAATTTTGGACATCTTTTATTATGTGATAATACCATACCAATTAAGTTGTTGTTGTCCACAATGTTTGTTTAGAATTTGAAATTATGGCATCCCGTTTGTTTTAATATTTGGTAGGAAGACCTTTAGTGTGAATGATATGATGTAATGTTTTGGTGAATTTGATTGAAGGAGGACATCAAAATCCATTTAAAGTTCATTGAAATGATATCAATTTTTTATTTAGCCACACAAAATATAATATTGATGTATGATATGATGGTAGTATGTTTTACTACAATTAATCACTAACTACATGAGAGTTATACTAAACTATATATATATATATATATATATATATATATATATATATATATATATATATATATTCTCATCAACGAGATGTGATACCATTTGAAGACGTGTTAATTTTCAAAAACTTTAATCTCTAAAACTGAATAATATTATGAAAAAAATACTTTAGAGTTGATTAGAAGAGTATTAATACATAAAAAATATTATAATAATTACGTAGTATTTGGATAAAATGTCAATTAAAACATTATTTCAATATGATATTTTTAAGTTAAAAAAGTTCACGACATATATTAAAACAATTTCATGTCTTAAATTTTTTTAATAATAATAATATATTATAATTTCAGTATTAATTAAAAAAAAGTTTATAAGATTAACCACCTTGTTTTTTTTCTTGCACGTAATCTTATGTTTAATGCAATGTTTTCTGAAATGTTAGACTCACTAACAAAAAATCGAGTTTTAATAGCGTTTAATTATTGATTGTGTATCAAAACTGATAGAAAATATTTTAACTTCTAAGAGTTTAATTAATTGTCTTAAATTTATTAACATTTTATTTTTATTTGTAAGTTACGATTTTGAAATTATTAAAATTTTAAACCACAAATTTTAAATCATTACAACTTCAAATTAAATTAAATTAAATTGAATTTACTTCGTAAAACTTAAAAAAAATACGTAAATCATAATTAAAATTAAATTTACTTCATAATTATTTATTTTTGAAATTTTTATATGTTATTTGTAATTATAATAAAACTGATATTTAAAGTATGTATTTTATTTAGTTCTTTCATAAGAATTGATACAATATTCTAATTCTATGGACATTAACAAACAAAAAATAATTTTTTTTAACACATATGTCTTATTTAGATCCTTGTTCTTTGCAACATACGGTACAAAATCCAGTTTCTAAACTACCTTTCAATCTATTGTTTCAATCTATTGTAATTTGGTGGTGGATCACTCTCTACTCTTAATGATTTTGTAGAGAGTGATTTTGCAGCAACTAGTCTTACAAAAAAGAAAATCATATTATTTTAACAATTTTCTTTCATTTATTCTTTTGTTTTTCAACATTAAACAAAATCCAAAGCTAGTGTCATCTTTTAAATACATAAAAGAAAAAAGATTACAAAACACAATAATCTTTTTTTTTTTCATGGGATATAAGATAAAAAAATGAAATTAGTCTATAAATAACTTGAAGGTAGAACCAAAACCACAACTAGAATTTCCAGTAAAAGATGTTGATTGAGATGAGAAGCCACAGAAAGGTCGTTATATGATATAAATAGCCTTTCTAAGATTTTGATGAGTATAATTTACTACAACAATCAAATAGAAGAAAATGTTTGTGTTTATCTTGGGTTAGGAAATCATAATTTATACTTGTTTTTAAGATGAAATATCCTTAATAATAATGAAATTTTAATTTTTTCTATTACGTCCTCAAATTATATATATGTAATAGGTGATATGAGATCTAAAATATTGTAATTAGACAATATTTTTTAATTACAATTAATATTAAGTTATAATGGTAGACTAAAAAAAGAAACACTTAATTATCATATTGATTATCAATACAACAAACAAAATAAAAAGCATAAAAAAATTATTTTACTTACTACACCCATAGATTAAATGTTCACACGCTTCTTCCTAATGGGTCAAATGACTTAACACACCAATGTTGTACATTTACATTTCCTTTTTTTAATATTTTCATTCCTATACATCTCTTTACACAACCCTCAATCCTTTCACTCTCGCGTTGTCACGTGACTTACTTTTACTCTCTCCCTTTTATTTCTCTGCCCTCAACACTCTAATACATTATTTAAAATCTTTAACACTTGTCCCACTTTTTTCTTTTTTTTCTCTCTCTCAAACACACGACATTACACCATCATTCATCTTTATCACCTTCTCCGTAACAAAATCCTTCAGAAAACTCGAACCACCCAAGAAACACGATTTATCTCCATTACTCTATATTCTAAACGCTGCTGCATCTGAGACCAATCATAACCAAAGCCACCATCTCTAGACTGCTTCACGCATACACACATCACACACACACGAACTACATTCATTCCTTTTCTTTTAATTTCTAACACGAACAATCACTACGTTAATGTTTATCATCAACCTCCCACAAACCATTCTTTCAACCCTAGCATTTGTGAAGAAGAGAAAGAAGATGGTGATGCAGGAAAGTTGCCTTGCGGAGAGGAGAGTAAGGAAGAATCCTTCTATTTCTTAGAGTTTCAAGAAGAAAGATATGCTAACTCCACCTTTACCTTACCTGTTTTGCTTGCAGTAAAATTCTAAATTCTTTCCCCCACACCCTAACGTTTTACGAGTTGCACCATCATGTGTTAGTTATTCTAAATTCTAAATTTTTTTTTTAATTTTATATTAAGAAAAATAATTAATTTTTATTAAATTCGAAAAAGGAATTTTATTTTTTATTTTTTATTTTAACTTGTATTAAAAATTAAAATAATTATTCTTATATTTATGTAAATAATTTATTTATATGATATAATTAAGTGTTATATTTATATACAATTTTTATAAAAATTTTATTTATATGAGAAAAAAATAAATAATTAATTATGATTTTTTTTGGTTGAGAAATTATGCATTTGAGTATTTTTTGTTGTTGTTTATGTTAAATTATAAAATTGATATAATAATCGATTAGTGATGTACAGTAAAACAATATTATTATATAAATAAAATTTATAATTAAATATTTAAGTTTTATTTAATTAAAATAAAATGTGTGTATACAAATGTTTCACTTCTTTTTTTTTTCTCTCAAACTCATCCAATTTTTCTTTTCAACTTGGTACACAATGCAAAATAAAAAGGATATGGGACACAAAACCCTCTTCTTCCATCAAATCACTCACTCTACCAAACCACTTGATTCATTTTTGATATATCATCTTTTATCACTGACAACACTTTTTTTCACTCCATATTTTGGATCATTCACTCTTAAGCACCGAGTTTTATCTCAGTCTGGGAATGAGATTTTGTGTAAAATTTTGGAGTGTTTGTGAAACTTTAATCATAAAAGGTTAATGAAGACATTTAGGTTGTTCATCAATGTAACTGATTGATCATATGAATGCGACAGTAACTAAAATGAAAACATGAAAACAAGAATATGAATCCAATACGGTCAAATTTTGGGCATCTTTGATTATTTGTTGTTGTCCACAATGCTCGTTTAGAATTTGAAATTGAAGGAGGACATTAAAATCCATTTAAAATTCATTGGAATTATATCAATTTTTTATTTAGTCACATAAAACATAGTATTGATATATGATTTGATGGTAGTATATTTTGCTACAATTAATCACTAACTACATGAGAGTTAACATAGTATTGATATATGATTTGATGGTAGTATATTTTGCTACAATTAATCACTAACTACATGAGAGTTATACTAAACTATATACATATTCTCATCAATTAGTTGTGATATGATTTGAAGACGTGTTAATTTTCAAAAAGTTTAATTTTCTAAAACTGAATAATATTATGAAAAAAAATATTTTAGAGTTGATTAGAATAGTATTAATACATAAAAATATTACAATAGTTACGTAGTATGTGGATAAAATGTCAATTAAAACATTATTTCAATATGATATTTTTAAGTTAAAAAATTCACGACATATATTAAAACAGTTTCATGTCTTATTTCTTTTTAATAATAATAATATATTATAATTTCAGTATTAATCAAAAAAGACTTTACTGAGTTGCTTTAAATTTTCATTTAATTATAAATTTAGGTTAAAATTATATTTTGATCCACTCATTTTTACAAAAAATTCAATTAGATTTCTCTTTTTATATTTGTTTTAATTTATTCCTTTAATTCTTTAAAATGACTTTAAAAATTCTTCATAATTTGTACATCAAATTACTCTATTTACAAAATAAAATTAATTTGAATATTTTGACTTTTAGGTGAAGTATTAATATATTAATTTTAACAAAAATATATGTAAACATCCTGTTTCGTCAGAGTAATCAAATTTATTTCTAAAAGTTTAAAAAAGGAAAGATATTGAAAAATAAAAAATATTCTAAAAGAATTAAAAATAAATAATGAATATTTTGTTTGATTTTTTTGAGAAATTATGTGCTCATTCTTAAATTGGTACACATTCATAATTTTGTCCATGTGTTATCATAGCGGTCTAATTAATGTTAGGAGTTAAGAAATTTTATTTGTATTATTCTTTTTGTTTTTATTACATTATTTCCTTCACCCTTCTTTTTACATGAACTGACAGTCCAACAATTTCTACTCACACTTCCTGGTTTACTCGTTTCCCCTCTTTAGAAATGGGCTAATAATCCAAAAATTTACATTCATACTCTCTTTATTTTCTTTTCACACCAACTAAAATCTCTCCACTCAGAAACTGCCACGTGTCCTTTTTTTTCTTGTTACCAGCCACCCTTCAACTCAAGTATCTCTCTGATTTCTCTTATTCCGTCACCCTCAATCAACTCAGTGACCTTTCAATGTCACTTTTTCTTACACACATCACCCCAACTTCACATTCACGTTTCACTTCCACTTTTCTTGATACATCACCATTCATTTAGATTGATTAGATGGACCATATAATATGTTAATCTCATCTTTCTTTTGAAAAAATATCAGTTGTATCTTAAGATTTAAAAAAATACTTTAATTAGGTTTTTTCAAACGGAATTATTAACGCCATTAATAAAATGTCACATATCTGTTTGTGTTTTTTTTTCTTAATTTTTGTTGTAATTTAATTTTTTGAAAAAGAAAAATGTCACATTTTAGATTCTGTGTGCCACGTGCAATTACAATATCCCGTGTTCATTAAATGTGATTGTTTTGATTTCAATTTAGTTTTCATATATGTCTTTTATTTGAATTTAGTATCCACTTATATATATCTCATTCAATTTTGTTCCAATTTTTTAATAATTAAAATAATTTTGTAATCTATTTTTTATAAAATTAAAAATAATTAAATATAAATATTTTTACAACATTAATTATAAATATTTAAATTATTTATCTTAATTTCAGACCAAATTTATTATTTATATAAATGTTATACTAATACTTTTTATTAAAAATGACTTTTTAACATATTACTCTATTAATTACTTTTTTATTAATTATTCATGTTTTGTTTATTATTTTTTATAAACGACTTCGTTGGCAGCGTCTCTCTCCTACCGTGGCACGTGCGGGGACGGCGTCCGCTACCGGAGTCGTGATGGTTTGCATAAATGTCAAAGAAGGAAGCTGATGAAGAGTGGAGGAGCCTGATAACCACCGACACATCCGACGGTGATGGCGGGGCCGATGACGATCGTGGGTGGCCATGGACGTGCAATAGTGATGGATCTGTGCAAAGAGGTTGTGCTCACGTGAGAGGGGAAAAGGAGAAACCTTTAGTGTGTTAGGGTTTCGAAAGAAGAGAAATTTGGGTTTGTGAAAGTCCTTTACTGCGTGCACCCCCATTTACTTCATCCGCCCTTTTTTTTTCTTTTTCTTTTTTTTTTTGCACCTTTCACTTTTGTTTTCCATTATTTATATTCGTCTTGATTATTTTCTGATTGGGTTTTTACTGGTTGCACCCACGTTTTCTCCTGCACCCTTGCTTTGTCTACATTAATTTCTATTCACTGCACTCATAATCTCCTACTATTTGCACCCCACATTTCTGTTCACTCCATATTTTGGACCATTCTACTTCTCCTCCCATCTATTATCTTTTTCGACAACTTTTTTTTAACTACCACATCACATTACACTAAGATTTGAGTTTTATCTTGATGAAGTATCACTGAGTTTTATCTCAGCCTGGAATTGAGATTTTGTGTTGACTTAGGTTGTTCGTTATGTAGTTGATTGATTGGATGAATGTGACGGTAACCAAAATAAAAACAATATTCTGAATCAAATTTTTGACATCTTTTATTATATGATAATACCATACCAATTAAGTTGTTGTTGTCCACGATGCTTGTTTAGAAATTGAAATTATGGTATCCCGTTTGTTTTAATATTTGGTAGGAAGATCTGTGTGTGAATGATATGATGCAATGATTTGGTGAATTTGATTGAAGGAGGACATCAAAATCCATTTAAAGTTCATTGGAATGATATCAATTTTTTATTTAGCCACATAAAATATAGTATTGATGTATGATTTGATGGTACTATGTTTTGCTATAATTAATTGTGCAACCTAAATCGTGACGGAAAGGTGACTAAGGGATAAATAGTCGAAAAACAGAGTTTGGAGTCGCCACTATAGTTTTATTCTGGTAAACTACGGAAAAACCATAAAATAAGAATGTGTCTATGAAAATCATATTTTTCAGTTTGAGAATCAGTTACATGTAGGGAAGGTATTGACACCCTACAACGTTCATCCTAAAAGAGTAACTTTAATCAAATATGCAAAATACAAGTGACTTTTATAATGTTTATTTTCCCCAAAAATAAACTAAAAGTGTATATAAAGAAACAAAAGAAAAAAAAAACTTTAGGCCATAACCTCGATTGTATGTATTTTCATTCACAATGAAAAATCAGGGAACACGTAATTCTAGATAAAAAGACTATTTAGAAAATAATTTTGAAATATTTTAGAATTTTTGAAAGTGAACATGACAAGGATTGACCTCGGTCCTACATATCAATAAATAAAAAATTGGAGGGTGTATCATAGGATTAAACAAACCTTAAAATAAATACATAGAAAGCATTGAATATATATTTACAATTTCAATAATGTATCAATATTAATTATTAATTAATTAATTTATTTATTTATGAAATAATAGATCAATAACATTAGTTGTATTAATTAAAATTAAAATTAAAATTTAATAATTTAATTTAAAACGTTGAAATAAATAAATAGAAATTATTGATTCCATATTTACAATTTCTTTAATGTATTAATAGAAATTATTGATTCCATATTTACGATTTCTTTAATGTATTAATATTAAGTATTAATTAATTAATTTATTGATGAAATAATAAATCAATAACATTAGTTGTATTAATTAAAATTAATATTTAATTATTTATGTTAAAACGACGAAACAAATCTTAAAATAAATAAATACAAATTATTGATCTTATATTAATATTTAACATTACAAAATTATAAATTAGAGAATTAGAAGACTATAAAGTTATAAAATTATAAAATTAAAATTATGAACTTATAAATGTATAAAATTATAAATCAATAAAATTATAACATTATCAAATTACAAAATTGAAAACTATAAAATTATAAATTGATTCATTAGGAAAGGGGTGTGAACATATAATCTATGGGGTGTAGTAAGCAAAATAATTTTTAATATTTTTATTTTTTTTGTTATACTAGTAATAAATATACTAATAATTATTATTACTATTAAAGAAACTTTATATGTTTCCGTTTTTTATTCTATCATTATAACTTAATATTAATTGTCATTAAAATCATATCGTTATAACTTAATATTAATTGTCATTAAAAATGTATCGTACAAATATTATGTAATTTATATATTTTAAATCTCATCTCACCAATCACAAAAGATATAATACTAAAAAATCAAATTTCATTATTATCTTAACTCTCATCTAAAATTTCATTATTATAAAACTTATTTCATATGAAAAACAAGTATAAATATGACTTATAACCCAAGACAAATACAAACATATTCTTATACTTGATTGTTTTGATAAAGTGTATTCAGAAAATAGAATGGCTTTTCATTTCAATCAACATCTTTTCTTGGGAATTTTAATTATGGTTTTGGCTCTACCATCAGGTAATATGTAGATTAATTTTATTTTTTATCTTTATGTTTCTTGAAAGAAAATATTATTGTGTTTTATAATCTTCTCTTCTTTATGTATCAAAAGATGACACTCATAGTTTGTAGTTGTTTAATATTAAAAAGTAAAATAATAAAGAAAGAAAATTATTATAACACTATGATTATCTTTTTTACAGAACTCGTGGTTGCAAAACCATTCCCTATAGAATCGGTAGGAGTGGACGGTGGACCAAATTGCAATGGATTGAAATGCAGTGTAGGAACCGAATTTTGTACAACTTGCTGCAATGGACAAGGATCTAAACAGGGCAAATGTGTTCCAAAAGGAGCATTTTTTGTTTGTCAATGTCAATAGAGTTACAATATTGTATCAATTTTCATGAGAAAACTAAATAAAATGCATGTTTTAAATATTAATTTTATTATCTATAACAATATATAAAAAGATTTCCTCTTTTGTGTCCACATTTCATAATGTCAATTCTACCCTTCACAATATAATTATTTATTAAATTTTTTAAAATTAACGGTTATTTTTTACCTATTTTCTATAAAATTGTCTGTTATTTTTAATAAATATAAATTTATTTAATATATTAACTTAATAACATTACACTATTATTACTTATTATCATACTATCATTCATATTTAAAAAATGCAGCGCCTAGTAATTATAAATAACGTATAGAAGTTTGAAAAATAAATAATTATGAGATAAATTGAATTTTAATTATGATATACGTGTGTTTTTAAGTTTGAAAAATAAAACCTGCAACCATGTGATTTTTTTATAAGATTAACCACCTTTTTTTTTTCTTGCACGCAATCTCATGTTTAATAGAATTGTTTTTGAAATGTTAAACTCACTGAAAACAATTGTGTTTAAAAGCGTTTAATTATTGATTGTGTATCAAAACCGATAGAAAATATTTTAACTTCTAAGAGTTTAATTAATTGTCATAAATTTATTAACGATTTATTTTTATTTGTAGGTTACGATTTTTAAATTATTAAAATTTTAAACCACACATCTTAAACCACAATTTTAAATCATTATACCTTCAAATTTAATAAACTAACCATTTTAAAATATTTTGATTTTTTTTTCGTAAAAGAGTTTATCTTTCTCTTCGTCTTTCTATATAATTTCCGTCCCTTTCATACAAAAAGTTGGTTAAACCCTACATTTGCGTCCAAATATTTCTTCACCAATCTTCATTTATAGTATTCTTCAACATCAATTATATATCTGAGAAAGTTGAATCAGTGTCATTCATTCATTGTGTTGGCGAAACCATGAAGCATGAGGGTTTCATCAACAGTTGCGTCTTCCTCGTTTGCAACGCTACAAATGATTCTGCGTAAACAATTTGTTAATATTTTTGTAGTTAATAGATAATATTTGTGTTAAAATAGTTTGTGATATATATATATATATATATATATATATATATATATATATTCCGTAAATTAGGGTTTAGATGATGATAAATTCTCTAGAAGATATAAAAAGATGAAAAATTACATAAAGATGGCGAGAAAGAGGATTTCGATGATGACAATTTCTCTTGATCTGAGAAAATATAAAAGGATGAAAGGTTACATGAGTGTACCAGGAAGCATGAGTGTTGTATGATAATGTCGAAACACGAGGCAGAATGGAAAAAAGAGGTTAGATAAAAGGCATTGATATTGTCCCTGGTTTAGGAATAACTTTCATCACCGACTGCTGCTCTACAAATGCAGTAGGGACAACAAACAAAGTGATATTCCTCCACTAATCTTGCGGAATATTCCTTCAAGTAAAACCTTCCAAGCCAACAGATAACCCATAAAATTATTTTTTTTTTTCTCCATCAAAACTGTAATAAATCTTTTCGCATGGAAGCTTATTAAAGCATAGGTATAGGTATGATTTTTGAAACCCACCGTTATTGTGCGCATTATTCTTTGGTTGAAACTTTAGATAGAAATGAAAAAATGGAATAATACAACTTTATATTTGGTCTACTACAAAATTGGTAACAAAAAACTTTGGTTATATTATCACATGCTGCATGCAAAGTTATAGACAATATTTTTTGCACCAACTTCAATAGACATATATAAATTACTAATAGATATCTTATAGTCAAACTATGCATACAAAGAGCCATGACAAAGAAAAAAAACAATTTAAATTCAAGGACAATTTTATTATTGATGAAACTTTCTAAAATAAAGAAAAATTACAATCATAAGTAATATCTATTGTTAAAAAATATTAAATAAGCAAGAAAAATAAATAAATCAGTAACTTTTCAATTTTTAATCTTCCTAGTCGAAAATACAAAATATCAACATTTTATAATAATGTTGGGTTATACTAATTTGAGAAAATATAATTAGGGTTCAACCTAATTTCATACAAAACAATTCCTAAAATCATAGTTAGAGTTCATAATAATTTGGGAAAACTTAATTTGGAAGAAATATCGTAATGGAAGAATCATAACTCTAACATACATAAATCATACTAGGATACTTATTTATGAGATTGTTTGAGTATGTATTATTTGTTCTCCTTGTTCTCCAATTTTTTTTCTCTAATTTTTCTTTCTTTCATTTCACACTTTTCTTTATGATTTGTTGTGAAAAAACCTTTTAATCAGATATAGAACCTTAATCTCTTTAATCTAGTTATTAATCCATCAAATTAATTTTTATTTTACTTTTTAAATAATAAATATATATATATATATAACATATATTATAACTTAATAAAAATAATATAATAATATAAATTTTAAATATATAAATATATCATTATATATAAATGGTTATATTTTTCATGAATTATGGTCGAGGTTGTAGCTTATCTTTTATATAAAGTGAACATGTTCAAAAATCAACGTGCATGATTGAAGAAAAAAGAAATGTAATGTGTGGTAAATAAAATTTGAGTGATGAAAAGTTTATTATAGAAATTAGTGAACATGTTGGATTTATTCTCCTCAATGCCTATGCACCACGGTTGGTGCGTCTCTCTTTTTTTATGTTTCTTTTGTGAGTTCTTCTAGTGTCTTCCATCCTTTTCCGTGTCTCTCCTATTTTATGTTTTAAAGGCAGATTCTTTTGGTGTGTAAGGTGCATGTACAATTTCTTTTTCAAATTTTTAGTGAGAGAAGATAGAAAAGAAGTGAGATACAAAAACAAAAGTTGATGGCAACACTGATAATAATGAAGGCAAAAGTAATTGCATAACTTTATTTCTATATACTTTATTGAATTGGAAGTCTTGTTGTTTATTTACCAGAAATGAGCCAACAAATGAGCAACCAGGTACCGGTCATCAAATATAAATAAAGCAAAGTACATGGTGTGATCCACATACCTCCAATAAACTAAATTAGAAAAAGTTTACTTAATGAAATACGTTGAGATTCGAAGATCCATGTACATATGTGCACGCACACGCACACATGTGCATCTGTTGATCACAAAACTTTTGCATAGTGCTTACTCTCTCATAGTGTTTTTCCATGTTGCTAGCAGGCTTGGAATCTTAGGACCTAATTGAGTTTATTGAGAGACAACACCCTACGCTTTCTTTCTCCACTAGCTACAAGGTTGTCGGGCTTTGTTCGTTTAACCTAGCTTAATAAAGAAGGCTGCATTAATCTCATTTCATCAAAACGAAGCTAAGATTTTCACATGGAAACTTAAACTTTTGCATAGTTTCATAATTGATTTCATGACTTTCTCTCTTGAGGGGGAAAAAATTTCAAAACTTGAAATCTGTGGTTGTCATTAATGCTTTGACTATGTTTATCTCTTGTAAGTTAGCAACACCGAATTTTATTTCACAACATTCTCATAATTCCAATGTAGATGACATTTAACTTTATTTTGACAATAGTTTTTGTAGCACTACGAATTTATTCTAATAGAATTTTATTCAACATAACATGTAATACGCATACACAAATACCCAATCACATGTACGGACATATGAACGCACGCACGCACACACACTTAAAATTAACAACAATGCGAATACGAGAGATAATTAAAAATGCGAATACGAGAGGTAATTTAAGTTTATTTTGACAATGATTCTCATACCACTAAAAATTTTCTCTAATAATAAATTTGGTAAAATTAAGCTTTAATGGTTTCTTTCATCCATCTCCCTGTACAATTATTCCAACCAAAGTTTCAGTGCCCCTAATGATACCCAAGATGAAAAGGGTTACCCAAAGAAAATAAACACAAAATAGGATTATAGATAAAGAAGGCTAGTTTTATAAAGAAAGGGTCCGATACACTCTCACAATTGCATTATTGATGAAACTTTCTAAAATAAAGAAAAATTACAATAATCATAAGTAATATATATTGTAATTTGTAACAAATATCAAATAAACAAGAAAAATAAATAAATCAGCAACTTTAGTTTGAGATATAAGAAATAAAATACTATTGTTCCTTGCGTAAAAAATACTTGAAGTGTTAAATGGTTATTTATATAACTTATTAGAAATTTTCAAAATAATAAGTTAAGTTAATTAATCATTCCATTTTATTTTATTTTTATCCGTGTCAAAAATTTTTCTTTATCCATTACCTTTTTTAGTATCACAAGAACTGGTCCACTCACTATTATTTTGCATTTTTTTTTTGTGTGGACTCTTCTTTCACTAAAATTTTGGATAAAAATAAAAAAAATAGAATGATGCAACTTTATTTTGGTTTACCGTGAAACTAGTAACAAAAACTTTTATTGTATCATACACGAAGAAAAGAAAACTATAGACAATATTTTTTAAACCAACTGGACATATATAAATTTATAATACATATGTTATGAAATGAGATAGTTATACTATTATAGATTAAATTTTTTAAACAAAGAAAAATTATAATTATAATTAATATATATAGTAACAAATATTAAATAAATAAGTCAGTAGATTTTGTTGGAAATATATGCAAAAAGTACTAATATGTATGGTTATAAATGATAAAAGAATTACAATTAAAATAAACAAGTAACATTGACCACATTTACTCAAACTATTTTCATTGTTATAAATTTATACTAGTTTATCGTGTAAAATTGGTATAAAAACATCGAAACTTTTCTTCACTGGTCTTTCATTTCATCATGCATACTCGTTTCAACGCGTGGCGGCTTTATTTCGATAGCATTTATAATGTACAACTGATATGATTCAATTATTTCCTTCTATTTTTTTAAAAGCTAAATATATTCTTTTAACTTATTAAAAAATATTTTTTCTTTAATTTAAATTAATTGACAATCAAAGTTAAAGAACACTTTTATTTATTCCATCCCGTATCGATGAGTTATAATACAACAACTTAATTAATTAGCTCACTTTTTTACAATTCTTTGTAATAGATATCTTACACGATGAGATAGTCATATTATAGATTAAATTTTTTAAATAAATAAAATTTATAATTATAAGTAATATATGTTGTAAAAGAATATTTAATAAATAAATCAGTAGCTTTTATTTGAAATATAAGCAAAAGTACTAATATTTATTGTTATAAATGATAAAAATAAATAAATTATAATAAACAATTAACATTTACCACACTTACTCAAACTATATTCATTGTTATATTTATACTTGGTTTACCGTAAAACTAGTATAGAAAGAAACTTTCTTTTACTGGTTTTATTTCATCGTGAGTGCTCGTTTCAAGGTGTGGTAGCTTTATTTATTACTACAGTGGTTTTTCACATTTTTTTTATGGCCTTTTACTCTATAACCGCGGAATTGATGTATCAGAACGAATAATATTGACCCTGCAATTTTCTTTTATTCCCACTTTATACTTTAAAAATAAATATTTTACTATAATAATTTTTTTTTCATTAAGTTAATTTAATGTTTTGTTATATTAAAATTTAGTGTCCAATGAACTTTAAAATAGGAATGGTCTCAAACCACCACTTTCCAAATTTTGTATACATGGAATGGTTTTTGGATCCAGAATAATTTGATGTAACTTAAAAACATAATTAAAATTTAATATATTTCATAATTATTTATTGTTTAAAATCTTATATATTACTTATTATTGTAATAAATTTGTTATTTAAAAAATATATTTAACTACTGATGGAGAAATCATACCTTTTTAATTGCTATGCATACATAAATTATAATATAAATTGTGCTACAAAATTTCTCATCAGTTATATTTATTTGTACTCGTACGATATGATATCTGTTTTAGGGAGAGGTCAATTCAATTTAACCACACAGACATTATATAAAACCTTCAAAAAAAAAAAAAATCAGAAATCTATTTACACGCTCTGGCTATCATCGATGGAGAATTTGGTACCATTCATCTAGAAAATCAAGAAACTTAACTTAAGAAAATTAAGTTAAGTTTTAACAAGGGTGATAAGTTTTAAAGTAATTTTGTTAATAAAATGCTAAACTGTTCTCACGAATGTGAAGTATTAGTTTAAAAATATATTTTAATGTTTATTTAAAGTCGTATTTAGATATTGTTTCGAGTGTAGGGACCCAACATCTATTAAGAACCACTTCAATTTTACTCCTTTCTTCTCTAAGTCTCCTCTCTTCAGAACCCGCAATAACTTCTTCACCAGGAAATCTTCTTCCTTGCTCGATCGGTTGAACAGACGATCGGGTTACATGTCTAAAAGACTCCGATCGGTGTATAGGTATAACTGTCGTAATAAATGCGAATTAAAGATCCTCACAAACCTACCTTTGGGCCCTATTTATAGTTTTCGGTGTGGGCTCTAATCAAAATTACTGACTTGTTTAATGTTAATTAATCCAGCTGACTGGCCTCGTTTGGCCGATCGACCGATGGCCGCTTGACTAGGCTGGTTATCTTCTAAGTTTAACAACCTTAAGTGAATAACTAATCTATATGGTCGATCGACTGATGGTCATACGTAAGGCCCTACGCGAATCACTTATGAGACTGATCGATCGATGGATCTCCATGGGTTGATGCGTGATCGACCTGGGGACCGATCCACCAATGGTCTTTTACGAGCTAACCGATGGTCCTTTACGAGGTAATGAGTGATTCGTCTGTGGGACTGATCGACCGATGGTCCTTTACGAGGTAATGAGTGATTCTTCTGTGGGACCGATCGACCGATGGTCCCTTGTGAGGTACCATGCGATTCGTCTGTGGAACCGATCGACCGATGGTCCCTTTTGGGGTAGCGCGTGATTTATTTGTGGGGCCGATCGACCGATGGTACTTTATAGTTCATTTATGGGGTCGTTCGACCGATAGTCCTGTTTTACAGACAAGTCCTCCCAGCCTTGTTTGATGGACCGGAGGACTGTGCGTTGCCGATGGTCCAATAGGACATACAGTACAAAAACGGAAGGTTCTTCCTTACTCTCCTCTCCGCAAGGCAAGTTTCCTGCAGCAGCATCTTCTTCCTCTTCTTCAGAAATGGTAGGGTTGAAAGAATGGTTTGTCGGAGGTTGATGATAAACATGTGATGAGTGTATGCTTGAAGCAGTCTAGAGATGGTTCTTGGGTGGTTCGGGTTTTCTGAAGGATTTTGTAATGGAGAAGGTGATAAAAGATGAATGATGGTGTAATGTCGTGTGTTTGAGAGAGAGAAAAAAAAAGTGAGACAAGTGTTAAAGATTTTAAAGATTGCGTGCAAGAAAAAAACAAGGTGGTTAATCTTATAAAAAAACCACATGGTTGCAGGTTTTTGGATCGAGATTAATTTGATGAAGTTAAAAACATAATTAAAGTTTAATATTTTTCATAATTATTTATTGTTTAAATTCGTATATATTTTTGTTATTGTAATAAAATTGTTATTTAAATAATGTATTTCATCAATGACGGAGAATTCAGAAGCTGTAATTTCTAAAAGGAAAATGATATTTTAACCCATATTTTTTGACCTGTTTTTAACCCAGTAATGTAATTACCGTCAGATAATCTATTTTGATTCTTTTTAATGATGTGACGATCTAATGGTGATTAAAGTGGTGAATTAAAAGTGGGTCAAAAGAAGTAGGTTAAAGTATCATTGTCCTTTCTAAAAAATCTAAGATATTCATTCGTTTAAAAAATGGGAAAGAATCGATTATCTTACAAAATATTAGACTTTGGACATTTCATAATTTTATTGAATGCATTAATTCGATGAAACTTAAAAACACACGTGTATCATAATTAAAATTCAATTTATTTCATAATTATTTACTTTCTCAAATTTCTATACGTTATTTATAATTACTAGTATACACACAGATGCTGCATTTTTTAAATATGAATGATAGTATAATAATAAGTAATAATAGTGTAATGTTATTAAGTTAATATATAAAATAAATTTATATTTATTAAAAATAAAGTGAAATAAATAGAAAAATTAATTGTTGATGAACAAAAAAAAAAGATGAACAATTTTATAGAAAATAGTTAAAAAATAACCATTAATTTTAAAAAATTTAATAAATAATTATATTGTAAAGGGTAGAATTGACATTATGAAATGTAGACACAAAAAGAAGAAATCTCTTTATATATTGTTATAGATAATAAAATTAATATTTAAAGCATACATTTTATTTAGTTTTCTCATGAAAATTGATACAATATTGTAACTCTATTGACATTGACAAACAAAAAATGCTCCTTTTGGAACACATTTGCCCTGTTTAAATCTTTGTCCATTGCAGCAAGTTGTACAAAATTCAGTTCCTAAACTGCATTTCAATCCATTGCAATTTGGTCCACCGTCCACTCCTACCGATTCTGTAGGGAATGGTTTTGCAACAATGAGTTCTGCAAAAAGGATAATCATAGTGTTATAATAATTTTCTTTCTTTATTATTTTACTTTTTAATATTAAACAAATACAAACCATGAGGGCCATCTTTTGATACATAAAGAAGAGAAGATTATAAAACACAATAATATTTTCTTTCAAGGAACATAAAGATAAAAAATAAAATTAATCTACATATTACCTGATGGTAGAACCAAAACCATAATTAGAATTCCCAAGAAAAGATGTTGATTGAAATGAAAAACCATTCTAGTATTCTGAATACACTTTATCAAAACAATCAACTTTAAGAATATGTTTGTATTTGTCTTGGGTTATAAGTCATATTTATACTTGTTTTTCATATGAAATAAGTTTAATAATAATGAAATTTTAGATGAGACTTAAGAAAATAATGAAATTTGATTTTTTAGTACTATATCTTGTGTGATTAGTGAGATGAGATTTAAAATATATTAATTACATAATATTTGTACGATACAATTTTAATGACAATTAATATTAAGTTATAACGATACGATTTGAATGACAATTAATATTAAGTTATAATGATAGACTAAAAAACGGAAACATATAAAGTTTCTTTAATAATAATAATAATTATTATTATATTTATTATTAGTATAACAAATAAAATAAAAAGATCAAAAATTATTTTGCTTACTACACCCATAGATTATATGTTCACACCCCTTTCCTAATGAATCAATTTATAATTTTATAGTTTTCAATTTTGTAATTTGATAATGTTATAATTTTATACATTTATAAGTTCATAATTTTAGTTTTATAATTTTATAACTTTATAGTCTTCTAATTCTCTAATTTATAATTTTGTAATGTTAAATATTAATATAAGATCAATAATTTGTATTTATTTATTTTAAGATTTGTTTCAACGTTTTAACATAAATAATTAAATATTAATTTTAATTAATACAACTAATGTTATTGATTTATTATTTCATCAATAAATTAATTAATTAATACTTAATATTAATACATTAAAGAAATTATAAATATGGAATCAGTAATTTCTATTTATTTATTTCAACATTTTAAGTTAAATTATTAAATTTTAATTTTAATTTTAATTAATACAAATAATGTTATTGATCTATTATTTCATAAATTAATTAATAATTAATATTGATACATTATTGAAATTGTAAATATATATTCAATGCTTTCTATTTATTGATTTTAAGGTTTGTTTCATCCTATGATGCACCCCCAATTTATTTATTTATTTATTTATATCATCCTATGATGCAATAATATACGTAGGACAGAGGTCAATCAGTGTCAGGTTCACTTTTCAAAAATTTAAAATATTTTAAAATTATTTTCTAAATAGTCTTTTTAACTAGAACTATGTGGTCTCTGATTTTTCATTGTGAATGAAAATCCGTACAATCGAGGTTAATTTTTGTCGGGCCTAAAAGTTAATTTTTGTTGTTGTTTCTACACTTTTAGTTTATTTTTGGAGAAAATTAACATTTATAAAAGTCACTTGTATTTTGCATATTTGATTAAAGTTACTCTTTTAGGACGAACGTTGTAGGGTGTCAATACCTTCCCTACATGTAATTGATTCCCGAACTCAAAATCGGATTTTCGCAAACACACTCTTATTTTATGGTTTTTCCGTAGTTTACCAGAATAAAACTACGGTGGCGACTTCAAACTCTGTTTTTCGACTATTTATCCCTTAGTCACCGTCCCATCGCGATTTAGGTTGCACAATTAATTGTAGCAAAACATAGTACCATCAAATCATACATCAATACTATATTTTATGTGACTAAATAAAAAATTGATGTCATTCCAATGAACTTTAAATGGATTTTGATGTCCTCCTTCAATTTCAAATTCTAAACAATCATTGTGGACAACAACAAATAATCAAAGATGCCAAAAATTTGACCGTATTGGATTCATAATCTTGTTTTCATGTTTTCATTTTAGTTACTGTCACATTCATCTGATAAATCGGTTACATTGATGAACAACCTAAATGTCTCCATTAACCTTTTACAATTAAAGTTTCACAAACACTCCAAAATCTTAAACAAAATCTCAATCCCAGACTGAGAGAAAACTCGGTGCTTAAGAGTGAATGATCCAAAAAATGGAGCGAGAGAAAGTGTTGTTAGTGATAAAAGATAATATATCAAAAAGGAATCAAGTGGTTTGGTAGGGTGAGTGATTTGATGGAAGAAGAGGGTTTTGTGTCTCATACCCTTTTTACTTTGCATTGTGTACTAAGTTGAAAAGAAAAATTGGGTGAGTTTGAGAGAAAGAAAAAAAGAAGTGAAACATTTGTATACACACATTTTATTTTAATATAAATAAAACTTAAATGTTTAATTATAAATTTTATTCATATAATAATATTGTTTTACTATACATCACTAATTGATTATTGTATCAATTTTATAATTTAACATAAACAACAACAACAAAAAACTCAAATGCATAATTTCTCAAAAAAAAAAATCATACATATGCAACAATAATTAATAATCATAGTGTTAATGTCTACCTTAATGATAACAATTGCATCTATTTTTGTAAAAATTTTATCCTCAAATTCGTGTATTCATGTCACGCATCAGAGACTAATTATTATATCAATCTTGTAATTTAAAACAAATAAATTCATATTCAAATATTATTTTTCAATCTAATTTTAATCATTTATATTATTATTGTTGATGTTAATAATTATATACTCTTTTAATAACATATTATTTTAACATAATAATATCTATATTAATATAATTAAATTTAATGTAATTTAATTTCTTATATAAAAAACTCATAATTAATTATATATTTTTTTCTCATATAAATAAAATTTTTATAAAAATTTTATATTAATAACTATATATAAATATAACACTTAATTATATCATATAAATAAATTATTTACATAAATATAAGAATAATTACTCTACCTTTTAATACAAGTTAAAATAAAAAATTAAAAAATACAATTCCTTTTAGAATATAATAAAAAATAATTATTTTTATTAATATAAAATTAAGAAAAATTAAAGCAAAAATCCGCGCATTTGCATGTATCAAATACTAGTGTTAATAGAATTACAATATTATATCAATTTTGAGATAACTAAATAAAATATATACTTTAAATATCAATTTTATTTAAATTTTTAAATATAAAATTTATTTATATAATAATATTGTTTTAATACACATCACTGATAGATTATTATGTCAATTTTATAATTTAACATAAAAAAAAAAATACTCAAATGCATAATTTCTCAACAAACAAAATCATACATATACAAGAATAATTAATTATCATAATGTCAATGCCTACATTAATGATAATAATTACATCTATTTTTGTAAAAAATTTAATTTCAAATTCGAGTATTCATGTCTCTATACGACTAATTATTATATTAATTTTATAAATTTAAAAAAATAAATTCATATCCAAATATTATTTTTTAATTTAATTTTAATTATTTGTATTATTATTGATGTTATTAGTTATATTCTTCTAATAATATATTATTTTAACATAATAAAATCAATATTAAAATAATTTAATTTAATTAAATTAAATTTCTTATATAAAAAACTCATAATTAATTATTTTATTTTCATATAAATAATTTTTTTTAAACTTTTATATTAATAACTATATATAAATATAACACTTAATTATATCATATAAATAAATTATTTACATAAATAAAAGAATAATTATTTTAATTTTGAATACAAGTAAGAAATTAAAATATAAAATTCCTTTTTCGAACATAATAAAAATTAATTATTTTCTTACTATAAAATAGAAAAAAAAAAAGCAAAAATCCGCGCATTTGCATGTATCAAATACTAGTGTTAATAGAATTATAATATTATATCAATTTTGAGAGAACTAAATAAAATATATACTTTAAATATCAATTTTATTATAATTACAAATAACATATAGAAATTTGAAAAATAAATAATCATAAAAGAAATTGAATTTTAATTATGATCTACGTTTTTTTTTTTTTGAGTTTCATCGAATGAATGGATCCAATAAAACTGAAAAATGTCCTAAGTCCGATATTTTGTAAAATAATCACTTTTTTCCTGATTAAACGAATGAATATCCTTTTAGTATATTTTAGAAATTACAACTCCTGAATTCTCCATAAATAATTAAATACAATCTTTAAATAACAATTTTATTACAATAATAAATAATATATAAGATTTTAAACAATAAGTAATTTGAAATATATTAATTTTAATTATGATTTTAAGTTACATCAAATTAATCTGGATCCAAGAATCATTCAATGTATACAAAATTTGGAAAGTGGTGGTTTGACACCACTCTTATTTTAAAGTTCATTTGGCACTAAATTTTAATACAATGAAACAATACATTAAGTTAATGAAAATAAATAAAAATAAAATATTATAATAAAATAATAATTTTTTAAAGTGTAAAGTGGGAATAAGAGAAAATTACAGCGTCAACCTACCACTGTCCAAAACTACCACTGTCCAAAACGTTTCGCCCATTTAAAAGTTGGTACACTCCTTTTATTCATCCTGATACATCAATTCTGCGGTTATAAAGTAAAAGGTCATAAAAAGAATGTTACTTGTTTATTTTAATTGTAATTCTTTTATCACTTATAACCATAAATATTAGTACTTTTTTCATATATTTCAAACAAAATCTACTAACTTATTTGTTTAATATTTTTTACAATATATATTACTTATAATTATAATTTTTCTTTTTGGAAAATTTAATCTATAATAGTATAACTATCTGATTTCACAAGATATGTATTACAAATTTATATATGTCCATTAAAGTTGGTTTAAAAAATATTGTCAATTTTTTTTTTATGTGATGATACAATAAAAGTATTTGTTACTAGTTTCACGGTAAACCAAAATAAAGTTGCATTATTCTTCTCTTTCTATTTTTGTCCAAAATTTCAGGGAAAAAGAGTCTATGCAATAAAAAAGTAAAATAATAGTGAGTGGAATCAAGTTGACCACAGTACAAGTGCATAAATAATATTTAAATAGCTTATAAAACACATTTTATGAGAGGTAAAAAGAGCTTATCACAGGTATTTTGGCGTCATATTTGCAAGATTCATAAAATGTGCGTTGTTCCTATGACACTATGTATTTCATATGTCAATTTTTGAAAAAATTGACAACCAAAGTTAAAAAACTATTTTATTTATTCCATCCCGTATCGTTGAGTTATAATATATACAACAACTTAATTAATTAGCTTACTTCTTTATAATTATTGATAATCAAGCATATGATGTAACTTTTTCAAGAGAAATTGTTAACCTTAAGACGTTGTTAGTTATCTACTAGAATGGAATGGACTAATTTTCTTGTAACGCTACAAAAGGACCTTAAGAAAAAGTCTTGATACACATAAAAAATAAAATAAAATGAAATGATTAATTAACTTATTATTTTGAAAATTTCTAATAAATTATATAAATAACCATTTAACTTCAAATATTTTTTACGCAAGAAACAATAGTATTTTTTTTTCTTTATCTCAAACTAAAGTTACTGATTTGTTTATTTTTCTTGTTTATTTAATATTTTTTACAATAGATATTATTTATGATCGTAATTTTTGTTTATTTTAGAAAGTTTCATCAATAAAATTGTCCTTGAATTTAAATTGTTTTTTTGCTATGTCTCTTTGAATGCAGTTTGACTATCTTATTTCATAAGATATCTATTAGTAATTCATATAAGTTTATTGAAGTTGGTGCAAAAAATATTGTCTATAGTTTTGCATGCAGCATGTGGTAATACAATCAAAATTTTTTGTCACCAGTTTTGTAGTAAATCAAATATAAAGTTGTATTATCTCATTTTTCCATTTCTATCTAAAGTTTCAACCAAGAAAGAGTGCGCACAATAATGGTGGGTGAATTTGGTTGCACCTTCAAAAATCATACCTTCAATATGAAAAGATTTATTTTCTTTAAACCTTTCTCTATTTCCAGCACAGTGCAAGTGCATGAATGAATACTTCTGTTCTTCTTGTTTTCCTAAACTTGTTACAGTTTTGATGGAGAAAAAATATATAATTTTACTATTCCATTTTTCTATTTTCATTTAAGGGATTATTCGTATAATAAATGATATAAAGATATAGCAAATGAAATTAATCTTTTAATGCACTAATGAAAAATGATATTTTAACCCACTTTTTTTGACCCACTTTTAACCCATTGCTTTAATCACCATTAGATCATCTTTTTTTATTCTTTTTAGTGATGTGATGTGATGATCTAATGGTGATTGAAGTGGTGGGTTAAAAGTGAGTCAAAAAAAGTGGGTTAAAGTATCATTGTCCATGCACTAATACTAGCTTTTAAGAATAAGAAAAAATGTGTGATTATATAAAAGTTTCTTTTAGATTTAAAAGAAAATTACTATATGTTATTTATATCGACTAGTATACAGTATACACACAACGCTGCATTTTTTAAATATGAATGATAGTATGATAATAAGTAATAATAGTGTAATGTTATTAAGTTAATATATAAAATAAATTTATATTTATTAAAAATAAAGTGAAATGAATAGAAAAATTAACTGTTAATGAATACAAAAAAGATAAACAATTTTATAGAAAATAGGTAAAAAATAACCATTAATTTTAAAAAATTTAATATATAATTATATTGTAAAGGGTAGAATTGACATTATGAGATGTGGACACAAAAGAGGAAATCTCTTTATATATTATTATAGATAATAAAATTAATATTTAAAGCATGCATTTTATTTAGTTTTCTCATGAAAATTGATACAATATTGTAACTCTATTGACATTGACAGACAAAAAATGCTCCTTTTGGAACACATTTGCCCTGTTTAGATCCTTGTCCATTGCAGCAAATTGTACAAAATTCAGTTCCTAAACTGCATTTCAATCCATTACAATTTGGTCCACCTCCACTCCTACCGATTCTGTAGGGAACGGTTTTGCAACAACAAGTTCTGCAAAAAAGATAATCATAGTTTATAATAATTTAGTTTATAATAATTTTCTTTCTTTATTATTTTATTTTTTAATATTAAACAAATATAAACTATGAGTGTCATCTTTCGATACATAAAGAAGAGAAGATTATAAAACACAATAATTTTTTCTTTCAAGGAACATAAAGATAAAAAATAAAATTAACCTACAGATTACCTGATGGTAGAACCAAAACCATAATTAGAATTCCCAAGAAAAGATGTTGATTGAAATGAAAAGCCATTCTAGTATTCTGAATACACTTTATCAAAACAATCAACTATAAGAATATGTTTGTATTTGTCTTGGGTTTTAAGTCATATTTATACTTGTTTTTCATATGAAATAAGTTTAATAATAATGAAATTTTAGATGACACTTAAGATAATTATGAAATTTGATTTTTTAGTATTATATCTTTTGTGATTGGTGAGATGAGATTTAAAATATATTAATTACATCATATTTGTGCGATACGATTTTAATGACAATTAATATTAAGTTATAATGATAGACTAAAAATCGGAAACATATAAAGTTTCTTTAATAATAATAATAATAATTATTATATTTATTATTAGTATAACAAACAAAATAAAAAGATCAAAAATTATTTTGCTTACTACACCCATAGATTATATAGTTTTCCTAATGAATCAATTTATAATTTTATAGTTTTCAATTTTGTAATTTGATAATGTTATAATTTTATTGATTTATAATTTTATACATTTATAAGTTTTTGTAATTTTATAACTTTATAGTCTTCTAATTCTCTAATTTATAATTTTTTAATGTTAAATATTAATATAAGATCAATAATTTGTATTTATTTATTTTAAGATTTGTTTCGACGTTTTAACATAAATAATTAAATATTAATTTTAATTAATACAACTAATGTTATTGATTTATTATTTCATCAATAAATTAATTAATTAATAATTAATATTAATACATTGAAGAAATTGTAAATATGGAATCAATAATTTCTATTTATTTATTTCAACATTTTAAGTTAAATTATTAAATTTTAATTTTAATTTTAATTAATACAACTAATGTTATTGATATATTATTTCATAAATTAATTAATTAATGAATCAATAATTAATATTGATACATTATTGAAATTATTGAAATTATAAATATATATTCAATGCTTTCTATTTATTTATTCTAAGATTTGTTTCATCCTATGATACACCCCCAATTATTTATTTATTTATATCATCCTATGATGAAATAATATACGTAGGACTGAGGTCAATTCTTGTCGGGTTCACTTTCTAAAAATCTAAAATATTTCAAAATTATTTTCTAAATAGTCTTTTTTATCTAGAACTAAGTGGTTCCTGATTTTTCATTGTGAATGAAAATACATACAATCGAGGTTAGGGCCTAAAAGTTAATTTATTTTGGTTGTTTCTTTATATACACTTTTAGTTTATTTCTGGGGAAAATAAACATTTATAAAAGTCACTTGTATTTGGTATATTTGATTAAAGGTACTTTTTTAGGACAAACGTTGTAGGGTGCCAATACCTTCCCTACACATCCGAACTCAAAATATGATTTTCGCATACACACTCTTATTTTATGGTTTTTTCATAGTTTACCGAAATAAAACTATGGTGGCGACTCCAAATTATGTTTTTCGACTATTTATCCCTTAGTCACGGTCCCGTTGCGATTTAGGTTGCACAATTAATTGTAGCAAAACATAGTACCATCAAATCATACATCAATACTATATTTTATGTGGCTAAATAAAAAATTGATATCATTCCAATGAACTTTAAATGGATTTTGATGTCCTCCTTTAATCAAATTTACCAAAACATTGCATCATATCATTCACACCACAGGTCTTCCTACCAAATATTAAAACAAACGGGATTCCATAATTTCAAATTCTAAACAAACATTGTGGACAACAACAACTTAATTGGTATGGTATTATCACATAATAAAAGATGTCAAAAATTTGATGGTATTGAATTTAGAATCTTGTTTTTATTTTGGTTACCGTCACATTCATCCGATCAATCAACTACATTAACGAACAACCAAAATGTCTCCATAAACCTTTTACGATCAAAGTTCCACCAACACTCCAAGTCAACACAAAATCCTAACCCCTGGCTGAGATAAAACTCAGTGATACTTCATCAAGATAAAACCCAAATCTTGGTGTAATGTGATGTGGTAGTTGGAAAAAAGTTGTCGAAGAAGATAATAAATTGGAGGAGAAGTAGAATGATCCAAAATATGGAGTGAAAAGAAAGCGTTGTTAATGATAAAATATGATGTATTAGAAAGGAATCAAGTAGCTTGATAGGGTGGGTGATTTGATGAAAGAAGAGGGTTTTGTGTCCGATCTCCTTTTTATTTGTATTGTGTACCAAGTTGAAAAGGAAAATTGGGTGAGTTTGAGAGAAAGAAAAAAAAAGTGGAACATTTGTATACACACATCTTATTTTAATATAAATTAAACTTAAATGTTTAATTATAAATTTTATTCATATAATAATATTGTTTTACTACACATCACTAATTGATTATTATGTCAATTTTATAATTTAACATAAATAAAAAAAAAATACTCAAATGCATAATTGCTCAACCAACAAAATCATACATATGTAACAATAATTAATTATCATAATGTCAATATCTACATTAATAATAACCATTGCATCTATTTTAAAAAAAAAAAATTAATTTCAAATTCAAGTATTCATGTCACTTTACGCATAAGAGACTAATTATTATATTAATTTTATAATTTAAAACAAATAAATTCATATCCAAATATTATTTTTTAATTTAATTTTAATTATTTGTATTATTATTGATGTTATTAGTTATATTCTTTTAATAATATATTATTTTAACATAATAAAATCAATATTAAAATAATTTAATTTAATTTCTTATATAAAAAACTCATAATTAATTTTTTTTTCATATAATATTTTTTTTAAAACTTTTATATTAATAACTATATATAAATATAAAACTTAATTATATCATATGAATAAATTATTTACATAAATATTAGAATAATTATTTTAATTTTGAATACAAGTAAAAAATTAAAATATAAAATTCCTTTTTCGAATATAATAAAAATTAATTATTTTTGTTAATATAAAATTTATAAAAAAAATTAAAGCGAAAATCCGCGCATTTGCATGTATCAAATACTAGTGTTAATAGAATTACAATATTATATCAATTTTGAGAGAACTAAATAAAATATATACTTTAAATATCAATTTTATTATAATTACAAATAACATATAAAAATTTGAAAAATAGATAATCATAAAGTAAATTGAATTTTAATTATGATCAACTTTTTTTTTTTTGAGTTTCATCGAATGAATGGATCCAATAAAACTGAAAAATGTCCTAAGTCCGATATTGTGTAAAATAATCACTTATTTCCTGATTAAACGAATGAATATCCTTTTAGTATATTTTAGAAATTACAACTCCTGAATTCTCCATGAGTAATTAAATACATTCTTTAAATAACAATTTTATTATAATAACAAATAATATATAAGATTTTAAACAATAAATAAATATGAAATATATTAAATTTTAATTATGGTTTTAAGTTATATCAAATTAATCTGGATCCAAAAATCATTCAATGTATACAAAATTTGGAAAGTGGTGGTTTGACACCACTCTTATTTTAAAGTTCATTTGACACTAAATTTTAATACAATGAAACATTATATTAAGTTAATGAAAAAAAAAAATATTATAATAAAATAATAATCTTTTAAAGTGTAAGGTGGGAATAAGAGAAAATTACAGCGTCAACCTACCAGTGTCCAAAAAGTTTCGCCCATTTAAAGTTTTCTATAACTTCAATTACCCAGTTCCGTACACTCCTTCTATTCATTCTGATACATCAATTCTGCAGTTATAAAGTAAAAGGCCATAAAACAAAATGTTACTTGTTTATTTTAAGGTTTAATTATGCCTTTAATTCCTATTTTGGAGTCAAAATTTTAAAATGGTACTCAAATTTTTAAAAATCTCAAAATGGTTCCCTTTTTTGTTGAACCGTCTCACGTTTGTCCTTTCCGTTAAGTCAAGGTTGACGCCGTTAGAGAGAGTGCCACGTGTCAGTTCCTCAATTTTTTGAATTTTTTTATTAATTTCTTTTGAATTTTTTTTTTTGAATTTTTTTAAAAAAATCAAAAAAATTGCTACGTGTCAAGCTGTCATTGTGCCACGTGGCAGTGACAGTGACACGTGTCAGTATTACGCCACGTGTCATTTTGTTAGTCTCAATTTGTTTGTCTCAATTTAGTCCCAATTTTTGTAAAAATGAGCAATTTTGTCCCCATTCAAATTGAAACAAAATTTAATTTTATATAAATGTTATACAAATATTTTTATTAAATTTGATATTTTTATTCAAATTGATATTTTTATTATATATTTTTAACATAGCTAAGTTTAGTTAAAATTATGTTTCACATTCAACTTTACTTAAAATTGTTTTCAAATTTTAAATTTATATGTGTTTTATTGTAACATGAACTAGGTAATTTTCTATTAACATTATTTTCTATTAACAACTTTTAAACCATTTTAAATAAAGTTTAATGTAAAATATTAATTAAATGAACTTAATTTGGTTAAAAATATTTACTTAAAATATTAATTTTGATGGAAATATTTGTGTACATTTATACAGAAATTAAATTTGATTTCAATTTGGAGAGGGACAAAATTGCTCAATTTTTACAAAAATTGGGACTAAATTGAGACAAATTAAAATAAAGAGACCAAATTGAGACTAACAAAATGACACGTGGCATAATACTAACACGTGTCACTATCACTGCCACGTGGCACGATGACAGCTTGACACGTGACAATTTTTAAATTTTTTTTAAAAATTCAAAAAAAAAAAATTAAAAATAAAAAAAAATTTCAAAAAAAAATTAATAAAAAAATTTTAAAAATCGAGGAACTGACACGTGGCACTCCCTCTAATGGCGTCAACCTTTACTTAACGGGAATGGCAAACGTGAGACGTTTCAACAAAAAAGGGGACCATTTTGAAACTTTAAAAAATTTAGGTACCATTTTGAGATTTTGACTCCAAAATGGGAACCAAAGGCATAATTAAATCTTATTTTAATTGTGAATCTTTTATCATTTATAACCATAAATCTTAGTACTTTTTGCATATATTTCAAACAAAATCTACTTACTTATTTATTTAATATTGTTTACAATATATATTACTTATAATTATAATTTTTCTTTGTTTGGAAAATTTAATCTATAATAGTATAACTATCTCATTTCACAAGATATGTATTACAAATTTATATATGTCCATTGAAGTTGGTTTAAAAAATATTGTCTATATTTTTTTTTTCATGTGATGATACAATAAAAGTTTTTGGTACTAATTTCACAGTAAACCAAAATAAAGTTGTATTATTCTTCTTCCTTTTTTATTTTTATCCAAAATTTCAGTAAAAGAAGAGTCTACGCAATAAAAAAGCAAAATAATAGTGAGTGGAATCAAGTTAACCACAGTACAAGTGCATAAATAATATTTAAATAGCGTATAAAACACATCTTATGAATGGTAAAGAGAGCTTATGACAGGTATTTTGACGTCATATTTGTAAGAGTCATAAAAAGTGTGTTGCTTCTATGACACTATGAAAACTTGTCATAATAAGTCTGACTTTACTAGGATTGCGAAAGAGAACCGAACCTGTAGTGAGGGTGGTCATGGGAGAAAGTAGGAATTGAAATGCAGAATCACAATGACAGAGAACAAAAAAAACTAAGACATATAATAATAAAACTTATTTATATTTAAGATAAAAGAATATATAATAAATACATTTTGCATATTTAAATATTTTATATAATTAAATACATATTATATTTTTTTTAATATTTATAAATAGTACATGAAAAAATTGTGATTTTAATATGTTTTTTGAAAAAATTATAAATAGTTTATATGTATTTCATATGTCAATTTTTGAAAAAATTGACAACCAAAGTTAAAAAACAATTTTATTTATTCCATTTCGTATGGTTGAGTTATAATATATACAACAACTTGATTAATTAGCTTACTTCTTTATAATTATTGTTAACCAAGCATATGATGTTTGTAACTTTTTCAAGAGAATCTGTTAACCTTAAGACGTTGTTAGTTATCTACTAGAATGGAATGGACTAGTTTTCTTGTAACACTACAAAAGGACAAAAGGACAAAAGAATCTTAAGAAAAAGTTTTGACATAGATAAAAATAAAATAAAATGAAATGATTAATTAACTTAACTTATTATTTTGAAAATTTTTAATAAATTATATAAATAACCATTTAACTTCAAATATCTTTTACGCAAGAAACAATAGTATTTTTTTCTTTATCTCAAACTAAAGTTACTGATTTGTTTATTTTTCTTGTTTATTTAATATTTTTTTACAATAGATATTACTTATGATTGTAATTTTTCTTTATTTTAGAAAGTTTCATCAATAATGGAATTGTCCTTGAATTTAAATTGTTTTTTTTTGCTATGGCTCTTTGTATGCATAGTTTGATTATCTTATTTCATAAGATATCTATTAGTAATTTATATATATATATATATTATACATTTAAATCATGTCTCTGTCATATATTAGAAACTTAATATTTAATATTCACATGGCGTAATTAATAATATATATTTATTACGCGAACCTAATTGTTTATGCAGAATCATTTCTAGCGTTTCAAACGAGGAAGACGCGCAACTGTTGATGAAACCCTCATGCTTCATTGATGAAACCCTCATGCTTCATGGTTTCGCCAACACAATGAATAACAATGATTCAACTTTCTCATATATAATTGATGTTGAAGAATGCTAAAATGGAGATTGGTGAAGAAAATATTAGATGGAAATGATACAGAAGACGAAGGGAAATAAGATAAACTTTTCTATGAAAGAAAAAAAAAATCAAAATATTTTAAAATGGTTAGTTTATTAAATTTGAAGTTGTAATGATTTAAAAATTGTGGTTTAAAATTTTAATAATTTCAAAATCGTAACTTACAAATAAAAATAAAATGTTAATAAATTTAAGACAATTAATTAAACTCTTAGAAGTTAAAATATTTTCTATCAGTTTTGATACACAATCAATAATTAAACGCTATTAAAACTCGATTTTTTGTTAGTGAGTCTAACATTTCAGAAAACATTGCATTAAACATAAGATTACGTGCAAGAAAAAAAACAAGGTGGTTAATCTTATAAACTTTTTTTTAATTAATACTGAAATTATAATATATTATTATTATTAAAAAGTTTTAAGACATGAAACTGTTTTAATATATGTCGTGAACTTTTTTAACTTAAAAATATCATATTGAAATAATGTTTTAATTGACATTTTATCCAAATACTACGTAACTATTATAATATTTTTTATGTATTAATACTATTCTAATCAACTCTAAAGTATTTTTTTCATAATATTATTCAGTTTTAGAAATTAAAATTTTTGAAAATTAACACGTCTTCAAATGGTATCACATCTCATTAATGAGAATATATATATATATATATAGTTTAGTATAACTCTCATATTTATATGCTTTCATCTTTATTTATACACTCAACTTCCTTGTGTTCATCAAAATCGGAAACTAACACTATCTATATTTTTATTCTTTTAGTCTGAAAAGACGTTAAGTATCCTTGTATTAAATAAAATCCCAAAAATAAAAAGGTTGGAAATGAGAAGTCATTTCTAACAACCAAATGTTGTGTAAGAACGTTATAGTATATGACAATTGTGCATGCAAGTAGTAATATTTATACTAAATTTTTCAAAAAACATTAAGTATGCTTGTATGAAAGAACGGTGAGATCTTATTTCTCTTCCAACCAATCATTCCATTCTCCTGCACGCACACCTGCATGATCTTCTTTCCCCCTACACACATTTACCTGCTTTCATCTTTATCTACACACAACATCCTTGTGTTCACCTACTTCATAAACTATCATTATCTATATTTTTATTCCTTGAGGCCGAAAAAAAATGTTAAGTATATTTGTATTCAATAACATACAAAAAATAAAAGGTTGGAAGAATGAGATGTCATTTCTAACCAGCAAACGTTATGTAAGAATGTTATAATATAGGATATTGATATATGGAATTGTGATATTTATACCCATATTTTGAAGAAAATAAAAACTTTGAGTATTCTTGTATTAAATAACATCCCAAAAATAGAAAGGTTGGAGGAATGAGAAACCATTTATAACAAGGAAATGTTGTGTAAGAAATGTTATTGTATATGATATTGGTGCATGCAAGTAGTGATATTTATACTAATTTTTTAGAAGAACATTAAGTATACTTGTATTAAAAAACGATTAGGTCTTAATTTTTTTCCAACCAACCATTTCATTCTTCTGCACGAACACCTTCATGATCTTCCTTTCCACCTACACAATTTACCTGCTTTCATCTTATCTAAATACTCAACATCCTTGTGTTCACTAACTTTATAAACTAACAGTATTTACATTTTTATTCCTTTTGGCTGAAAAAACGTTAAGTATCTTTGTATTAAATAACATACAAAAAATAAAAAGGTTGGAACGATGAGAAGTCATTCCTAACAAGCAAATGTTATGTAAGAACATCATAATATATTATATTGGTGTATGCGATATTTATACCTATTTTTAAAAAGAACGTTAAATTTCCTTGTATTAAATAACATTAGGATGAAAAATGTTGGAAGAATGAGAAGTCATTTCTTACAAGCAATGTTCTATAAGAATGTTATAGTATATGATATTAGTGTATACAAGAAATGATATTTATACCCATTTTTTGAAAAAATGTTAAGTATCCTTATATTAAATAAAATTTATTTTTCATTAGTTTCGTGTTATGAAAACAGACGTGATTCAAATAAAATATTTAGTCGAAGACACCATTTTAAAGAAAAAATAACTTATCCATATATAGATAGCTGGATATTAAATGTTATTTGTATTTATTTTTGTGTTAAATTAAACCAAATAAAGTGTTAATTGTATTAAATGTTATGAAAACATGTGGTGGTAAACAAATAAACTAAAAAATTGAGTCATTTAGGAATTAGAGTAAACAAAACTAAGAACAGTTATATTCGAATTATGGTAACATATATACTTTGAAACATGTGATATTATGTTACCTTAATATTTTTTTAGTATTAAGATATTTTATTACTTATCAAATTAACATCGGAGCAAGATATATTATTAGAATTTTGAATTTAATTAGTATTACCTTTTTAAATATATAAGTATAATTATATTTATTAAGTAAAAAATGAATTTATAAATATATATTAATTAAATAACATGAAATTATCAAATAATAAATATAACTACATTTATTAAGTAAAAAAGAAATGAATATAAGTCACATTATACCAATAAAATATTTAGGAAGTACACAGTTTTAATGAAAAAATAACTTACCCAGCTAGGTAACCAAGTATTAAATTTTAATTGTATTTATCATTGTCTTAGATATCAAACAAATAAACTAAAAAAATATAGAAATCAACATTGGAGCGAGATATATTATTAGAAATTAGAATTTAATTACTATTATATTTTTAAATATATATGAGTATAATTATATTTAGTAAGTAAAAAAATAATCTATATATATATATATATATTAAATAACATGAAATAATCAAATAATAAGTATAATTATATTTATTAAGTAAAAAATAAATGAATATATAAATATATATTAATAGGTTTTTGTGATGGATATATTAATAAATATATAAAAACTAAATAAATATTAATAAGTATAATTATTAAATGAATATATAGTTATAACTAAGATGATTTTGGTGATGGAAATCATGGTTTTTTTTCATAATACTTTTTTTTTTCGATATGGGTGATGTAATTTTATCATATTTTTTTTGTTTCTTTTTGTTTAATAAAATATTATATAATGGTACTGTGTCTAGCATCAGCTTATTTGAAAAAGGAAAATATATTTATTTCATTAATTTAAAGTTATTTTGATTCATAAGATTAAAGGTATCAAATACCCTAAATGTTACTAATAAAATAAATTCATATAATTAATATTAATACATGAACTGATACTTTAATTAATATTAATAATTTTTATTTATTTATTTTAAGATATTTTTCAACGTTTTAAGTTAAGTGATTAAATATTAATTTTAATTAATACAACTAATGTTATTGATTTATTATATCATCGATTAATTATTAATTAATATTAATACGTTAATAAAATTATAAATATATAATCAACAATTTCTATTTATTTATTTTTGGATTTGTTTCAACATTTTAATCAAAAGTGCATACCTTTCTAATTTGAAATTTGTTATTTGTGTTTTGGAGTTTGTCAACTGAAATCATTTAATTTTTACATGTTCATACGCTTGCAACCTAACGGAAACAGATATGTTCCGTCATTTCGTATGTTTTAGAGTTTCATGTGTTTGTATATTATCTGTGATCTAAAATAATATTTGTATATTATTTAGTATATGATAATATCATTCGTTTAACAAACCAGAAGAAATAAAAAAGTGGTTAATATCTTACAAAATATTAGCCATCGGAGATTTCACAGTTTCATTAGATTCATGTTTGAATGATTAATTTGATCAAACTTAAAAACATAATTGGCAAAAATTATAATTAAAATTCAATTTACTTCGCAATTATTTATTATTCAAACTCCTATATATTATTTTGTCTTCATAATAAAATTGCTAAAACAAGCATCTTATCTTATGAAAATTGATACAATGTAATTCTAATTTTGACATTGACAAACAAAAAAACTTTCTTTTGGGATCCATGTGCCCTTCTTAAATTCTTGTCTCTTGCAGCATGTTATATAAAATTGAGTTTCTAAACTACATTTCAATCCATTACAATTTAGAATTGCATTACTCTCAAATCTTATTGATTCTGTAGATACTGATTTCGCAACAACTAGTCCTAAAAAAAAGTTCCATTGTTATAATAGTTTTCTTTCATTTCTTCTTTAACTTTTCAATATTAAACAAATAAAAATTGAGCATTATCTTTTGAATGCGTAGAATAAAGAAGAAGAAGATTGCGAAACACATTGACCAGTATTGAGAAAGTAGAGCACCATATAAGGATCAAGGCCCATAAACCCATTGCCTTAAGGTTTTGGGTTGAGAGTGGTGTCAGTGTCTTATGTGGTTAGGCTCAGATCTCATTGGTGTTGTTCTCCCCAGTGAAACCCCCTCTGTAAAACCTGACAAAGTGGTATCAGAGCCGATGGTTAAAATCGGTTCAGACGAGTGCAGTAAGGTCCCTGTATCGAAAGTCTTCCTGGCAAAGAGTTCCAGGTAAGCGTGTCCCGTTAAGATGAACGGCGGTACGAGAAGGGGTACTCGTGGTTGGGAATGCTTCCGCTGGAGGGGGAGTGTACCAATGTGGTTGAAGGGACTCACCCTTGAGGGGGAGATTGTTAGGAATCCAAGTGTGATTCTAAGTCCCACATTGGCTAGAAATGAGAAAGTAGAGCACTATATAAGAATAAAGACCCATAAACCCATTGCCTTAAGGTTTTGGGTTGAGAGTGGTGTCAGTGTCTTATGTGGTTAGGCTCAGGTCTCATTGGTGTTTGTTCTCCCCAGTGAAATCCCCTCTGTAAAACCTGACAAGTGGTATCAGAGCCGATGGTTAATACCGGCTCAGACGAGTGCAGTACCAGTATGGTCCTAGTATCGAAAGTCTTCCTGACAGTGTGGGTCAGGTAAGCGTGTTTCGTTAAGAAAAGAACGGCGGTACAGAAAAGGGCAGAAAAGGAGTACTCGTGGTTGGGGATGCTTTCGCTAGAGGGGGGAGTGTACCAATGTGGTTGAAGGGACTCACCCTTGAGGGGGAGATTGTTAGGAATCCTAGTGTGAGTCTAAGTCCCACATTGACCAGAATTGAGAAAGTAGAGCATCATATAAGGATCAAGGCCCATAAACCCATTACCTTAAGGTTTTGGGTTGAGAGTGGTGTTAGTATCTTATATGATTAGGCTCAGATCTCATTGGTGTTGTTCTCCCCAGTGAAATCCCCTCTGTAAAACCTGACATGAACCCTACTTTTTTGTGTGATTTGGATAGGAATATGGATGAAAATACGATTGAAATGAGACTCCAAGAGTTTAGGTATACTATAATAGAAGCTAAAATAAAAATGTAAAATAATTGAGTATTTGGACCGTGATGGTAATGGATAAAAGAATGGACTGAGTGAAATCTAAGCACAACAAACTAATGGTATTTGGACCGTGATTGGTAAATTATTATTATTTTTTTATTTTTTTAAACAAAAAATTTGAAATTTTTTATTTATTGGTTTTTCTTGTGACTTTTTTTTTTCAGACTTTAACATACCATTTAACATATCGAACACTAAGCAAAGTAACTTGCCTCAAGACATGAAAACAAGTGTATCAGGCGGAAAAGATATGATGGAATTTAAAAAAGGACCGATAGTGTACTGCATTAATTAAGTTCTCTATCGTTCCTCTTTCTCAATCTTCCTCTTCTTTTTCCTTTTTCTTTTTCAATCGATTCATTGTAATGCTTCTATCTTTGTATTCCGATTCATCGCATAATCCCTTTCATTTCATACTTTTGACTGAACCCTAAGTTTTTTGTGATTTGGATAGGAATATGATGAACATACGTTTGAAATGAAGCTCCAAGAGTTCAAGTAAACTATAAGAGAAACTAAAATCAAAATGGAAAACAATTTTGAGTATTTGGAAGACATCGTGATGTGATGGTCATGGATAAAAGAATTGACTAAATGAAATCTCCATTCCCAATTCTTACTTTGGAAATATTGGATTTGTTGAGCTCCTTGAAAAGTTATCTATCATGAGTCATGTGGTTTGTGCAACCACTATCTATAATCCAATCTTTTGTAGATTCGTTGGTTATGACACATGATGTTGTAAGAAGTAGTTTCTCCTCTAATTTATCCTCCACAATCTTAACATCTTCTTCAAAATCTTGGGATTTACATACCTTTTCCATATGTCACAATTGACCACATTTGTGACATTTGACATCGGGCCTCCACCAACACCAGTTGGGTTGATGACCTTTTTTCTTGCAATGGAGACAAGATGGAAAAACCAATTGGGTTGATGACATTTTTTCTTGCAATAGGGACAAGATGAAAAAACTTGTGTGTTGTTGTATTTGCTTCTTTTGTTGTTCTTGACTACGAGAGTATTCTCTTCATTGTACCTTCAACTGCCTCATGATTTTCTTCTCTCATCAATCTTTGTTGTTCTGAATGGAAGAAAATATGTCACACGGAGCTATACTTGAAATATGAAGATATAAAATTTAAATAAGAGATATTAAGTAAGGAGGAATGTTGAGAATATTACTTAATATCTTTTTTTATTTAAATTAGTTTCTAGAAAATATTTCAGTTTTAGAGATATGTTTCAGTCAATTTTAGAAATTAGTTATTATTTTAGATTAAGAGTGAGATACTGTAAATATTTTATACTTGATATTATGTTATATTGTGCTCTCTATATAAGTTATATTAATAAAATACAAAAATATGTTCCTATGTATAATATATCACATATATCTCTCATATATCTCATATTTCCAAAAGTCCTAAAAATCTCAAAAGTTGCCTATAGTCTTGGTCTCTTTCTACAGGACTACCCTATTTCTGAGAATGACAATTGAATAAACTTAATACAAAAATTCCATAACAAAACAAAAAATATAAAGATTTATAAAGGGCAAAAAAAATATATATATATATATATATATATATATATATATATATATAATTAATTTGTCACTTAATACATACTAGTAAATTATAGACATAAGAAATACAATTGATGACCAAAACAAAAGCAAATTTTAATTAATGAATAATGTGAATACAAAAACAAAAACAAAAACAAAAACAAAAGCATACACAAAATTTACTGATTTATAAAAATCATTGCTATATAATGACATTCGTTTGTACAAATGGTTATTTATGCTGAAAATTTTGGCTATTTATAATAGAGTTATCCTAATCACATTTTTTTCGTTCGTAAAAGTCCAATATAATATTATACTTTATATGGCCACGACATCTTTGAACTCTGTCATAATTATCTTTAGTCGAGTACATGTCAGTCCATTAGGCCAACATGTATTCAATTTTTTCTTATCGGACCAAGGTAACCATATATCAAGTAATTAAGCCCACATCTAATTAGGTATAACAGATTATTGGGCCTATAAGTAATTGGGTCCCACGAATAATGTGAATCTCTCAAGTAATTGAACCTCTTGGTTCAAGTCCATTAAGGTAAAAATTTACAAAATATAATAATATAAATAACAAGTCAAATGAGGTAAATAAAGACATTTTCATTAATCTATGCATTAATTATTTGTTGACACACTTGAGTAACCGCAGCGTTGAAGTTTCTTCTGCATACATACCCCAACCTAGAGTTAGGAGGACAAGTACCTAGGACAAAAAGGACGAATGCGAAATCAAAGTTTAGCAATGACTTTTTGCGGAATGTTCGGTTTCATAAGAACAAATATTTTTTTTAAAAGTTTTGAACCATCAATGTATTGAAATATTAAATGGAACAGAAGTCATGAGCTACATTTTAATCAGGATATGTTTCAAAAGGATGAAAATATACTTAATTCTTTATTAAAATCTTGTTCTCGCGTATACACAAAATATGCTTAGCTATAATTGACAAAGCAAGATGTTCCAACTCAAAAAATTTAATTGTTTTCAAAGCCATGTATCTGCTTCCACAGAATTACCAATCTCAACCCATAAATTAGAACGACATGCCAAAAGTATAAACAAAAATGTAAAAAAAAAGTGACAAACCACGTATTAACGTTATCATGATCATTGTTCTACTAACATAAAAACACAATGTTCTGATTGGACAATTACTAATTAAAGTTAATAATTTAATTTTGACTAGACACTAACTATTCTATTCATATAAGTTCTACTAGAATACCCAGTGATGTTTACTAAAATGCCTGGTGATACTCATAATATTTCAATATAATTTGAGCAATGGCTAAATAATGAACGTTCACTCTTGGAATACAAATAACTATTCAATGGGGCCCACATCTATTTCCTATAAAATTTATATTTAGAAAATATAATGCTTAAAATTAATATTTAATATTCGTATTGTACTGTATATACATATTGAATGGTGTTGGATATGATTAACCAGACAATTGAATAGAAGATCCATTGGTCTTTATTAGAATTAGATAAATATATAATTAGTTTAGACAAAACAAACTGGGTTATAATCAGGTCGTTTCTGATCAAAAGACTATGAACAAAATTATAAATACAAGTTAAATGCATGACTATTGATATATTTATTATGCAATTATTATAACATTAACTGTTTTGACCGATCGAACTTAAACCTTTAACATTGGAATATCTTTAACATGTACCTATTGATTAGATGACGACCTGATTACCCGAACAAAGAAGACACAACATCAGAATGAACGTATGAAAAAATTGTTTTAGAGAACGTTGGACTCTATATCTATATTGATAAAAATCCCTAGGTTTAGGTTAAAATATTTTATCTAAACCTATAAATGCTTCCGTAAATTTTCTAAAAGCCTATAATGATACCATGTTGCTCTTTCACATTAGTAACTTTTTTTTTTTCTTTTTTTACAGAAGTGGTGTAATTTTTACATGTAAATTACGATAATTTTTTCAAAGTAGAAGTCGTTTACTATGTCCCCCATCTTGGTTCCCAAACATTTTCACTTAAATACTGAAGCTATGATTAAGGAGCGTGACTTTCGTGTTATTTTTATATTAAAGAACAGAAGTCATCCTTACACTAACGACCTTCAATTCATATTTGTCCACAACATTGAAGTCGCTATGTTTTACAACGACTTTCCATTCGGAGATTTTTCTTTCTCATCATCAATCACGATTGGTTGAAGGTGAACAAGGAGTTCTCAACCCACGCTATTTAAAATTACGTAATATTAGACTTTTTGTTTAGTGATGTCACGTGTGTGAGTATCTTAAACTTTTTTGTTTTCTATTTTATTTTCTTTTTGTTTTCTGATTTTTTTTATCCTTCATCTCCTTCACCTCTTTCTTTCTCCCACACTACCTCTCCATCGCATTCTTTCTCCTCCCCTACACCATTCATCCATCTTCTAGTAATTTAAAAATAACCATTTTCAAAAAATTATTATAATATTATTTATTTTATAACTTTAATTTTAGAATTATTTTAAAATTTCCTAAATTTTAGCTCCGAATGTGATATACGAAGCCCCTTTCGGAATTAACGATTTGGAAAAACTAAATAAACTCTAAAGATTAACTTTTGAAAAATAATTTAAACAAATTCTAAAAATATTTAATTCAAGAAAGGAAATTTTAGAAGATTCATTTAATAAATGTTTGATTGTATTTTTTTAATTCCTAAAAATTATTTCCAACTTCATTTTGGTCCTCTAAATTAAAAAAAAAAATGAAAAAAGTTAGGTTCTTAAATTCTTTAAAAAAAAATACAATTTTTATTATCCCAAATTTGAAAATGTAAACATTGTGTATGTGCGCTTATTTTAGTGATTAATTAATTTCTTTTGTTCAAATAAAATAACAGTTATCATTATGAAAAAAACTCTTGTCACAAGAGTAAGATTCTTTTATGCATTTGTGCAGGTGAATTATTATTTTTTTTTTTAAATTTAAAAAATTTGAAGGACCAAAACTGAATTCATCTTAACAACACTATATTTAACTTGGAGTCGTTATAACAGGTTGTTAAGACGTGGTGTGCGTGGGTTTAGCTTCGTGCTGGACTATAAAACCTGCAAATACCAAACAACCTTCATATTAGCCCAAAAATACCCATGCTACAGCAAGTTTAAACCTTACCAAACAATATTTTTAGTCATCCAGGATACTCAAGATCCTCTTACTCCTTATATCTAAAAGGATCGTTGATCGAATAAAAATAGAACTTAGGTCGATTATTCTCATCTTAAGAGTAAGATCGATCAACGAGGTTCACTATAACCCTAAAAAGCCATTCTTAAACTTCTTCAACTACTGAGAATATGGATTAGGTGAGCATGTACCCCTCACCAAGGACAACCACGTAATTCTTAGAATCGCACAACTAAATAATTCATGTTTGCACTAAAATCAAGAGGGGTGAATTGGGTTCTTAATAAAAATTGTGTTTTTAGAATTTTTTCCTTTTAATATAAAAGTTTAATTACAATTTTTTCCTATATTTTAATAATCACAATAAAATAAAGAGAGTATGAAAGAGAAAATTGAACAAGGTATTTATACTAGATCAGATCAAAAAATCCTATGTCTAGTTGTTAGTCTCTCAAATAGAGATTAAATCAATCACTAAAATAAACCAAACTTACAATCACAGATAAGAATGTTTATAGTTTAGAAAACACCTCTTTTGAATCACACAAATGATGAAGACATCTCTCTTGAATCACACAAGAGATGAAAAAACACCTTCCTTGAATCATACAAGGAATGAACACTTCCTTCGAATCACACAAAAGATGATCAACTTCACTTAGTAACAACAACAACACACAATCCCACTTAATGAAAATTATCGCCCTATCCACACTAGGTTTCCAAATCCTTCCATAGAGAGTTCTCAAGTACTCAGACTTCTCTAACTTATGTATCTACAAAGGAAAGCCTACCACTTAATTTATAGAATCCTATTTCGAAATTAGGTCAAGAAACTGAAGAGTCAAGTCATAAATGTCGTTGATAATTGATTATCACATAAACTTTTCTAAACATTTTTCTCAGCAAGGATAATTGATTATCAGTAGGTGATAATCGATTATCACATAGGCTTTTCTCAAAAATCACTTTTCACGAAGATAATCGATTATCACTAAAAAATTATTGATTATTCCTTTGAGTTTTGCAAATAAATAAAATTCTCTTAGTGTTCTACTGTTTCGGTCTTGCCTTTTGAATTTTGACATGCTAATTTAACTATTTCAAATAAAATACATAGATTACAAGACCTAAACAACTAAAGTCTTAAGTCTTCAATGTATGCATTCTTTAAGTCTTCAACATTTTTCCATGAATCATCAATAAATCTTCCATACTTCTTCATAAGTCATCATTATCATCAAAACTCCTTATTGAAGCAAAGTTCATCTTCTTCTTTTTGTCAACAATCTCTCTCTTTTTGATGATGATAAAGAATTATTGAAGACTTGTGATATGTCTTGTTCTTAACCAACAACTTAAGAGAAAAAAGTAGTGAATAAAAAATAATAATATTTTTTCTCCTCCTTTTTAAAACACAAGGTATTAAAAGACATCAACATAAACATATATATCCCTCCTCAAAGTGGTACAAGTTATCACAAGATATCAACACAAATATATCTCTCCCTTTTTTATCATAATCAAAAAGAAACTTTTTAGATAGCTTCCTCTACGTCAGTTAACTTAATAAAATTGAACTCCCTCTTAATTAAGACTTTCATAATAACGACTTCCATTTTTTCCCCCTTTTGATAGAAAAAAAAAAGTTTAAGAGATAAAGTCTCCCTACATGTAGTATTTCTCTTATTTGATAAAAACAAACGTTTCAAGAACAAATACTTCCCCTAAATCAAGATTTATTCTAAAGATTAAAGAAACAATAAGGGTTTAAAAAGAAGTCAAGGTTATATTAAAAAAATGAACTCCAACGTACTAGTTTGCATTTATGAAGTACCTAGTTATTGATCATGGTCTAAATTTTTGAAAAGCTCACTCAGACGATAAAAAGTTTGAAAATACGCATCCTGCTTTGCAAGATTTTTTATTATCAACTAAGGATAATCGATTATTGTTTCAAACCAAAGAACAAAAATTTCTGGATTTTCACATGAGATAATCGATCATCTCAGCAAAGTTTTTTTGAAAAACACTAAAATAAATTATTTTTACCATGACAAATATAATATTCCCAAACCTCTCTAAGATCATAGAACTTACCAGGTTACCAAAAGTGTTTGGTAAATATATTAGCTCTTGAACATTCAAAGAGACTTTCTTGATTTTGAAATAATCTGCAAGACAAAAAACAATAACATCATGGTCCCCAATAACTTATTTTGGATCCTTTGAAGTTAAAAATAGGTTACTTTATATGAATCCAAGCATATCTTCTATTAGAGACATCAAAATGTTTGATTCTACATTTATTTGAAGCGCACCCCTTTTGCATACAATAAAAACATGTAATAATATTTGGGTTCCTAGAGTAAGGTTTACCTTGTTATACACATGTCTTACGGGTTCTTTTATTCTTATTCTTAGGAGCTTTTTTTGTAATTTTATTTTAAAATTTATAAAATATATTTTTTTTAAATATCTGCAAGTTATCTGTGTATAAAATCTAAGGCGGATAGTTGGTACTCGCGAATATTTATTAACGGATATTTTAATACCCATTTATAAATGGGTTCAGTACAAGTATTATACTATCCGAACGTGTGGATATCTATTATACATAAAAAAATATAATAAAAATTTAATTTATATTTTATTAAGTTAAATTTAATTTATATTTTATTATATTAAGTTTAATTAAAATTTAAATTTAAATACTTAATTTAATTTATATTTAATTTTTTTTATAATTTTATTTTAAAATTTATAAAATATAATTTTTTTAAATATCTACGAATATCCACAGATACTTTGCAGCTCACATACCTGCAGCTCACACTATTAACCAAGGAACAATAGATAAATTGTTTTGTTACATGTTAGACTACAGATAGTAACTATAGTACGTAACCCAACCCATTTTCTTCCCTATAACCAAACAAAAATTTTAAATATACTTTTGTATTTTGAAAATGTATCTTGTAAAATAAATTAGGATTAAATATCCAATTTTTCTTGAAAGGTGTGCCCTATAAAAGGTTTTGATTAAAAATTGAATGTAATAAGTATTTTGAAACAAAAAATATTTGCATATAAGTTCTTTTCAAGATATTTGATGCTTAATATGGAGGCATAGCTTTTTAATATTGATACAAAGGAACTTATTGAAATATATGAAATTCCAAATGACCAATTTATATGAAAATTTTAATTAGAAGCCTATCAGAAGTTAATATACTTATCTTTCCGCGATTAATTTGCATAGTTGCTTAACAAATTAGATAAGAGGTAAACATAAATAATTTTTAGTAGAAATTAGACAATTATTTTTTAAAACCAAAACTATATTTGAACTTGGTTAGAATTACCCATACCGATTGAAAACATTTGACATAATATAATCGTAATGGCAAAGGCTCACCAGCACAGGTCCAGGACAATTGACCTACCCCATTATTATAGTTATTTTAAAAAAAAAAAAAAAAAACTTATAATGAGGAAAGAATTTATGTTTAGGGTTAAAGTTTCATTAGTTGATTTTAACTTTGATTGGGATTGATTGAAAATTTAGAATAAGTTATAGCTGAATTAATTGTGAAAGTAGTAGAGTTTGAGACAATTCTCAAATGCGAGATCGTGCTGGAATTTATGTGTTTAGTTAAAATTTGTCAAATTAATAACAGACTGTTCATGGTGAATAGCAATTGTTACTCTATTAGCATCTTGTACAATGAAGAACACTACCGAGGATTTACGATTACTTTTCATGAATAAGATACATTAAGAAAACATTTTACCCCTCAACAAATATTAGGGCAAGTTAAATCGTTGCATAAGTCATTTATAACATCAATGAAATTGATTACTTGCACTAGCTCGATATTCTCCAATTCCTAGTAAGTCCTGTAAAATTGTAGCAAATGGATAAAATTATTAGTTTAAGTTTGAAAGACAAGCTCCTCATTTCAACCATCCTAAGGAGCAATTAGGAAGCAATTTAAGGAACAACAAAGAAATTTTATTGACCACTTCTTATGTTATTTATTACACAACTTCTGATTCATCATTTTCTCATCAAAATTTGTTAGTTCTCTTATTCTTCTGATTCTACACAGTGATGTGATTCTACATAGCTATGCTAATTCCATATTGACATGGATCAGATTAGTACTAGTTTGGAAGAAATTTCTGTACAAAAATTTCTAGAAAAAGAAAATGAAATCAAACAGAAATTGGATAAATATCAGATTTTAGAATGTGGCAGCATAAACAGAAAGATATAACATGATAGAAGTGGCGTACTTGACAAGCTTTATTTTTTGCTCTAGTCTCTGCTGTGCTAGGAATATCATGATTTGGCTTCTGGAATCTTTTTTCACGTCGATCACAAGAGCCCCATCCATCGGAGAATCTGCCGCCTCTGATGTAATGAAAATCAACAGAAGCAGTAGAAACTGGTGAGAAAAGACATAATTTGGAACATAAATCAATTGAAACAACCAAACCAGACACATACTGCATGTGCGCACGAATCACAAACTCAGCACGCTGAACATTGCGATTATCATCAAACTCAATATTTCTGTCCCTGATTTCATATGAAATATTGAAGTAACAAGATATCTTTCTCCAACCTAAAAAAAGACATGCCCTACCATGTTGTATTAGTTGAATAATTTTCACTTTTTAAGATAAGGCAAACTATATTTACCTGACTTCTTAATGAAAGGATTCCCTGAAATCAAAGTGTAATCAGTTTTCTCCAAAATCTGAACATCGAGACAACAAGAATTGATTAGGTAACTCTCAAGCAACTCAAGCAACTCTCACATTTTCATATATTTGTATAAATTTACTATCATGTTATGATCTCCAATGTAGAGAATAGAGATACTATTGTGTTTGCTATATGCAAAACTATGAAATTTATTACACCCACCAAAAGCAAAACTCAAATTTGAAGCATCAGGTAACAAGTAATAATTAAAAAAGATTGAAAGAATATCAAAGATTATCCTTGAAGTTATTCATATGCCCCCTCCCAATAAGTTATCCATATCCCCCCTCCCAAAAAAGGAAAGTCGCTAATATCATGCAATGCAATGATTTGATTCGTTCAGGATAACCACAGGGTGTTAAAAAGTGTGAAAAGTAGGAATCAACCATCAAAACACTATCATGATTTGTTCATGGCAGACAAAAGACATCAAGTACGGGAAAAATTCCTTCTCTAAAATCTAATGTGATTCACACTAAGCACTCTTGGGAATAAAATACCTCAAAAGACTAAACATAAAAAAAAAAATACTAATAACTTATCCAGTTATTAATAAAATTCTCAATGCATTGATACTCATACACTAATTGTACAGTGCAAGTCATAAGTTCTTAAAAATGCTTCTCAATTTTTTCAGACACAAAATTCACATCCATCAAAAGCTAATCTAGTGATAAAAAAACTAAAGATATTAAAGATAAATAAATTTCGGATAAGCAAATCCACTTCTTCACTACAAATAAAAGGTAAAAGTTTTCCATTATAAACAGCTTATTATAGGTATCTATAGGTTCAAGCCGAAAACCACTACTCAAGGACGTAGCCACAGACCTACCGATACTCCTGAAACAATAAAACCAAAGGAAACCTTAAAGTAAATGATTCATGTTATCCGTTGATTTAGAAAAAATTGTATTACCAATTGTTAAATTTAATGACCAAACCAAATTTAGAGCAACTGCTCATTTAATGGTTAATTTTCAGAGCGTGGTAAGAAATAGAAGTCAAGACATGTCCTAACGTACTGTGAGAATGTTATATTATGTCCTCCTATGTAGTATATCTCCTAATAATATGAGAGATCCATCAAAAAGCACAATGCGAACCCTATTTTCCATCATTTAACCCAAAAAAACAAACAATCAAATAAAATAAAATCTCATGTAATGGAACTCTACAAACACTGCTAACTACACTGTCTACTTCCTTCGGCACACCATACTATGTTTCTTTACATGGTTCTCATTACCTACTACATGGTCGACAATACAATAGCTAAAGATGGATGAAATGTAATGGATTAGAATAAGAATTGTGGATGAAGTAAAATTATTACTTCATGATTTAAATATAGGGTTAAGTATGTTTTTAGTCCCTGAACTTTGGTCAAAAATTGGAATTCGTCCCTGGTTGAAACTATGATAAATTTTGGTCCCTAAACTTTAAAAATGAATAAATATAGTCCTTTTAACCCAATTATGTTGACTCTTTTTCAACAGGTGGAATGTATTTCATGTTAATATTGGAGTTGTTTATTCTGTTTGACACATTCTCAGCTCAATATTTACTGAGAAATGTGTTCGAAACCTAAAAAAGAAGTTCACAAAATTGGGTTAAAAGGACTATATTAATTCATTTTTAAAGTTTAGGGACCAAAATTTATCAAAATTTCGACCAGGGACGAATTCCAATTTTGAGTCAAAGTTTAGGAACTAAAAACATACTTAACCCTTAAATATATTATGATTGAAGTAGTCATCCTATTGTTTAAAAAGTAAACTATTTGTAAAGACATTCACAAACAACAAATCGCACACTCAAATAAAATAAAATCTTTCAAGTTTTGTTCCATTCTACTGATTTGAAAACGAAAGTTTGATTTTGCTAATACTATCATTGCATAGATATTTAATTTTCAACTAATTAAATATCATTAATCCTCATATTCGACTTTAAAATTTCCTTGCCTATAAAAAATCAATAATTATGAATTGAAAGACTGCACTGTGGACACGGATTAAATTCTTCAAACAAAGGAAAAAAAGTATCATTCATCCATTCCCCTAAACAACAAGTTCCAAGGTTCAAAACTTTCTTTCGCTCGAAAGACAAAAGTTACATGCAGTTATTGATTGTATTGTTTTGTGATCAGAATTCGATTTTCACTTTAAAACATAAACTTCAATTCTGAACAGAGAAACAAAGTTATCAAGAAAATTACCGCCATAGCAGCATTCTGGTACTCCTTAAACAACGAAACCGAAGGAAACATTCCAAGCAAGCTATGTCCAATGCCGCTTTCCTTCTCCTCTGCCTCGTTCCTCGCGAAGCACTGCCTCGGAGAGACCTCCGTGTAGCAGCTTAGCTCCTGCGCATCCGGCGACGAGAAGTCCTTCGGCGGCGGCGTCCTCTGCACGCTCCTTATCAGCGCGAGCGGGCTGCTCTCTTCGGAGGCACACAACCTCGGGGCCTTCCGCGGCGGGAGGTAGGGCCATCGGTCTTGCACCACCTCGCCGCTGTCGCCGGAGTCGCGGAAGACCTTCCGAAACTTCGACGGCGGCGGCGACGGATAGGAGATCGGGGAAGGGGACTGGCGCGGTGGGGGTTTGGCGGCGACGAGGGCCTTTCTCTTGGAGGAGGAGTGCGAGGCGGAGGCAGAGTCGATCATGGCCCATAGTGCGGCGTCGTCGAGGTCCTTGTCGTCGACAACCACAGGGTAGGTTAACGGTGATGACATTTTTGGAGTCTTAGGACTTTTAACTGATCAAAGATGGAAAACGGGCTTGAGCTAGATTTTCGCTGTGAGGTTCAGATTTGGGAAGTTGGAATCAAAACGAAGAAGGTGAAGATCCATTTTCTGGTGTCTGAAAGAGTGAGAAATGTTTTGAACAGTGGAAGGTAGCACGCGGTAGGCGCAATTTGAATTGGAGGGTGAAAAGGGTAAACGACGTCGTGCCCTTTTTAGAGGAATTGATAAGAATTATTTATAATAAAACTGTTTATTATTAAATACTAAAATAAACATGCTATATATATATATA
>Ga0214543_1001113_pt1 | contig 50390 bp, 39 predicted proteins | sample CNSS2metaG_FD_160094 | JGI IMG/M metagenome (GOLD analysis project Ga0214543, IMG submission 160094) | Root nodule microbial communities from cowpea collected in UCLA plant growth center, Los Angeles, California, USA - CNSS2 | ecosystem: Host-associated > Plants > Roots > Nodule | place: USA... | reverse complement strand
GGTCGGACTTCTACGCGATCCCGAACAGTGCGGCCAACAAAGCGGCTGGATATGCACTGCTCAACTACCTGATGGCGCCTGAAAACGCCGTCAAGGAGCACATCGCCAACGGGGCGCCGACGACCGACAGCCGGGTCATGAAGCTGCTGCCGGCGGAAGTGACGTCCAACAAGATCGTCTATCCGGACGAGGCCGCGCTGACCCCGCTCGAATTCGGCGCTGCCGTGACGCTGACGGATCCCGGCCGCGCCGAGCTTATGGCGCGGTTCAAGGCAGCTTGATTTTCGGCTCGGTGGCAAAATTTGCCCCTCGTCCCGCTGCCGCGACCCTCTCCCCGTTTTTGACGGGGAGAAGGTGGCCGGCAGGCCGGATGAGGGGCGGATCTTGAACCTGCATTCTGACGGACCAACTCCATGCGCGCGGCAATGAACACGAAGAGGAACCTGGTGACGGCGGCGCTGGTTGCGCCGGCGGCCGCGTGGCTGACCGTCTTCCTGGTCCTCCCCTTCATCGCCATGCTTGTCTTCGCCTTCGGCGAGCGGGCGCCCGAAGGCGGATACCAGGTGGCCTTCACCTTCGCTCAGTTCGCCAACCTGCCGACGCGTGCCGCCGCCTTCTGGAATACGCTGCTCCTGGCGCCGACGGGTGCCCTGCTCTGCCTGATCGTGGCCTATCCGGTCGCCTACTATCTGGCCGTTAAGGCGAACCCGCGCTACCGCCTCATCCTCGTCTCTCTCGTCGTGGTGCCCTTCTGGACGAGTCTGCTCGTGCGCACCTATGCCTGGATGTACATTCTCGGCTCGCGCGGCATTCCCAATCTCCTGTCGATGATCGGCATCGAGGACGTCCGCATGCTGAACACGCCCGGGGCCGTGCTGCTCGGCATTGTCTACGGTTATCTGCCGCTGATGATCATGCCGATCTATGTGAGCCTCGAAAGACTCGACCGCCGGCTGCTGGAGGCCTCCGCCGATCTCGGCGCGAAGCCCGTCTCGACCTTTTTCGGCGTCACGCTGCCGCTGTCGCTGCCGGGGGTCATGACCGGTGTCGCGCTCGTCACCATCCTGCTACTCGGCGAATATCTGATCCCGCAGCTCTTGGGCGGCGGCAAGGTCTTCTTCATCGGCAACGCGCTCGTCGACCTCTTCCTGCAATCGCGCAACTGGCCTTTCGGCTCCGGCCATCGCCGTCACTCTCGTCGCTGTTGTCGTCGTTGTTCTGATGGTAGCGATGCGGATCGCCTGGAGGGTCGCCGGAACAAGACAGGTGGATCTCGTCTGATGCGCGCCTTCATCTCCTCCGTCTACCTCTTCCTCTATGCACCGATCGCACTGGTCGTGCTCTTCTCCTTCAATGCGGGCCGCAATGCGAGCGAGTTCACCGGCTTTTCGACCGCATGGTATGCCAAGGCGCTGAGTAACACCTTTCTTGTCTCGGCGCTCCAAAACAGCCTGATCATCGCCTTTACGAGCGCCGCACTTGCCGCGGTTTTCGGCACCATGGCCGCGCTTGGCATGGAGCGGTTGAGCTCCCGCATGCGCGCGCTCTTCGATGCACTCTTCGCGGCAGCGATTGTCGTACCCGGCGTCGTGATCGGCATTGCGACGCTGGTCGCGCTCGTCGCGGTATTCTCCTTCGTCAATCCGACAATTGCAGCCCTCTGGCCTGGCGATCAGCCGCCGCAACTCGGGCTCGGTTATGGCTCGATCATTGCCGCTCACGGGCTCTTCTCGATGGCGCTCGTCGCGATGATCGTCAAGGCGCGCATCGCGAGCCTCGGCCGCGACATCGTTGAGGCCTCGAGCGATCTTTATGCGACGCCGCTCACCACCTTCCGGTTGATCGTGCTACCGCAGATTCTGCCGTCGATTCTCGCGGGCTTTCTGCTCGCCTTCACCTTCTCCTTCGACGATTTCATCATCGCCTTTTTCGTCGCCGGCTCGAAGACGACCCTGCCGATTTATGTCTTCGCCTCGATTCGCCGCGGCGTGACGCCGGAGATCAACGCCATCGCGACGCTCGTGCTGGTCGCCTCGTTGCTCCTGATCCTGACCGCACGGGTGCTCATGCGCGAAAAGAAACGCAAATCCGGGGAGTGAAACCATGATCCTCAAAGACCGGATCGCGATCGTGACCGGAGCAGGCTCCGGGATCGGCCAGGGGGGTGCCGCCATCATGGCGCGCGAAGGCGCTCATGTGGTGGTCGTCGACCGCAGCGCGACCGCCGCGAACGATACCGTCGCTGCGATTGCCGCCAAGGGCGGCAGTGCCGAGGCGCTCGCGATCGACGTCACGGATGACGACGCCCTGTCGCACGGCATTTCCGACGTCCTTTACCGGCACGGCCGCATCGACATCCTGCACAATCATGCCGGCGCGCAGGTCGCGGGCGACCTCGAGACGGTCGAGGTGGCGGGTTTCGACCGATCCTGGAGCCTCAATGTCCGCGCCCATTTCATGGCCGCCCGCCTGGTGGTGCCGTCGATGAAGGCGGCGCGCCGCGGCGTGATCGTCAACACCTCCTCGTCCTCCGGTGTACTCTATGATCGGGAGATGATCGCCTACACGACCACAAAGCATGCGGTCATCGCCATGACCCGGCAGATGGCCGGCGACTACGCGAAATACGGCGTGCGCGTGAATGCCCTCTGCCCGGGCTGGGTCGATACACCCTTCAACGAACCCTTCATCGCCCAGATGGGCGGGCGAAGCGCCATCGAGGCTTATATCCGCGAGAGAGTGCCGCTCGGCCGCTGGGCCAGCGTCGACGAAATCGCCGAGTCGATCCTGTACCTCGTCTCCGATCGCTCGTCCTACATGACCGGCCAGATCCTCGTGGTCGACGGCGGCGAGACGGTCGTCTGACACGGCGAGGTATCGCCTCCACCCAGTTTTCAAAAGCGGATGAGAGAGCAAAGCCGTCCTCGTCACTTCGGCGGAAGCGACAGCGCATAGCTGAGCGCTGCCTCAATGAGGCTTCTGCGCAGGGCGTCGTCGCCATAGGTTTCCGCGCCGGCGCGCACCCAGCCATGCATTCGGCGCTCGCCCATCACCATCTGGACGACGCCTGGCAGCTCCAGCGCCCAACCGTCATTGCCCTTGCCCAGCCTCACCAGCATACCGTCCTCGCGCGCGCCGCAGAGGAGGTTGCCGTTGACGAGAAAGGCCAGGCCGCCGAACATCGGCTTCTCGGAAAGCCCCGGCTGATCGCCGAGTTCTTGCCTGACCAACTCCTCAAGCCCCTTATCGCGCATCGATTTTCCTCGCTCTTTCCAAGGCTCGCAGCTGAATCATTTTCCGAAAGAGCCGAGTATAAAGCGCTGATTCGATTCGATGTATCGGCCCAGCTGAACCGTCCTCTGAAATTCTTGATTCAACTCTTGAGCTTCAGACGCCGGCGCGTCTCGCTGGGGCTTTCGCGATAGTGGGCGCGGTAGCTGCGCGAAAACGACGACGACGAATTGAACCCGGAGATCGCTGCGATGTCGGCGAACTCCATTCGCGTTTCGATCACCTTGCGGCGTGCCGCATTGAGCCTCAGCGCCAGATAGTGCTCATGCGGCGTAGCGCCCATCGCCTCCTTGAAGAGGTCTTGCAGATGCCGGGCGCTGACACCCACCCGCCGCGCAAGGCGCTGAAGCGTCAGCGGCGCCTCGACCGTTTCCTCCATGAGCTTGACGGCCGCACCGACTCGCGTATCGAGAATGCGCATATTGCCGATCGCCGGCATCTGCAGGAGGTCGCCACGCGTGCGCTCCTGCTCGTAGATGAAAAGCCGCGACACTTCCAGGGCCAGCGAATAGCCATGCGCCCGACGGATCAACTCCAGCATCAGGTCCAGCGTCGGCAACGAGCCGCCGGTGGTGATGCGCTTGCCGTCGATGACGAACCGCTCGCGCACCATGGTCACCTGCGGATAGGCGGCGGCGAAATCCTCGAAATCCTCCCAGTGGGTGGTGGCGGAAAAATTGTCGAGCAGGCTCGTCTCGGCGAGCAGCCAGGAACCCGATTCGATCCCCGCCATTACCTCTCGATATCGAGCCGTCTGCGAGAGCAGCATCTTGAGCTGCGACGTGGCGCTGCGCTGCCAATTGTAGCTCGACAGCACGAAAAGCGGCGACGTTTCGCGCTGTGGCCGGAAGGGTCCGGCGACCGGGATCGGGATGCCGCTCTTCGTCTCGATCGCCTCGCCGTCCGGGCTGAACATCGTCCAGCTATAAAGCGTGCGCCCGGCGATGCGGTTGGCGGCACGCAGCGGCTCGATGACCGAGGCGACGAGGATCAGATTGGTCTCCGGCAGGACCAGCAAATCGACGTGCTGCGCCTGCGAAACGGCGGCTTCCACGGTGTAACTTCCTCCTCCTTCTGCCGAGAATGTATAGAATGGCTCCGAACTTGGAAAGCAAGCTGGCGCTTTCTGGCTCGTAATAGGCTCAACAAAAAGGGAGACAGCTATGCCGCTCAGCATGAACCGCGAGGTGTTCGTCACCTGTGCCGTCACCGGCGCCGGCGACACCGTTTCGAAATCCCCTCATGTGCCGGTCACGCCGAAACAGATTGCTGAAGCGGCGATCGAAGCTGCCAAGGCGGGCGCCGCGATCGTCCACTGTCACGTCCGCGATCCCGACACCGGCGCACCGGCGCGGCGCCGCGATCTCTATAAGGAAGTGACCGACCGCATCCGCTCCGCCGATATCGACGTGGTCCTCAATCTGACCGCCGGCATGGGCGGAGATCTGGTCTTCGGCAATGTCGAGAGCCCCTTCCCGGTCAACGAAAAAGGAACGGACATGGCCGGCGCCACCGAGCGCGTCGCCCACGTGGCCGAATGCCTGCCGGAAATCTGCACGCTCGACTGCGGCACGATGAACTTCTCGCTCGGTGACTACGTGATGACCAATACGCCGTCGATGCTGCGCGAAATGGCGCGGCAGATGACCGCGCTCGGGGTTCGTCCGGAGATCGAGGCCTTCGACACCGGCCATCTCTGGTTCGCCAAGCAGCTCGTCGAGGAAAGCCTGATTGAGGACCCGGTGCTGATCCAGCTCTGCATGGGCATTCCGTGGGGTGCGCCCGACGACCTCAACACCTTTATGGCGATGGTCAACAACGTGCCCTCGAACTGGACCTTCTCGGCCTTCTCGATCGGCCGCAACGCCATGGCCTATCCGGCTGCGGCGATCCTCGCCGGCGGCAATGTCCGCGTCGGGCTGGAGGACAACCTCTATGTGGGCAAGGGCCAGCTCGCGACCAATGCCCAGCTCGTCGAGAAGGCGGTCACCGTCGTCGAGAGCATGGGCGCGAAGATCATCGGGCCGGAAGAGGTGCGCAAGAAGCTGAAGCTGACCAAGCGGTGAGAAGGCCCCTCCCAACCCTCCCCACAAGGGGGGCTTAGTTCGCCGCGCCGGCAACGGACCTAACAAACGCCGGAGGAAGTCGCGAGGTCGAAACCCAGCGCGGCAGGCGAGCGGTCAGAGGAAGACGTAAAGGATCCGGAGCCACCCATCCCTCCCCCTTGTGGGGAGGGTGGCCCAAAGGGCCGGGAGGGGTTCCGCGGCAACAGTTTGAATGGAGAGGGGAGAATGACCACCATCACCAAGGCCGCCTGCATCGGCGGCGGCGTCATCGGCGGGGCCTGGGCGGCGCGCTTCGCGCTTGCCGGCATAGACGTCAACATCTTCGATCCGCATCCGGAAGCCGAGCGGATCATCGGCGAGGTCATGGCCAATGCGGAGCGCGCCTATGGCATGCTGACCATGGCGCCGCTGCCGCCGCGCGGAAAATTCATCTTCTGCAAGAGCATCGAGGAAGCCGTCCAGGACGTTGACTGGATTCAGGAAAGCGTGCCCGAACGATTGGCGCTGAAGCGCGGTGTGATCACCGAGATCGACGCGGCCGCCCGGCCCGACGCGCTCATCGGCTCGTCGACCTCGGGCCTCCTGCCCTCCGACCTTCAGGCCGAGATGAAGCATCCCGAACGCATGTTCGTGGCGCATCCCTACAATCCGGTCTACCTGCTGCCGCTGGTCGAGCTCGTCGGCGGCAAGAAGACCGCGCCGGAGACGATCAAGCGCGCCGAGGAAGCAGTTGCCGAGATCGGCATGAAGGGCGTCGTCATCGCCAAGGAGATCGAGGCCTTTGTCGGCGATCGCCTGCTCGAAGCGCTCTGGCGCGAGGCGTTGTGGCTGATCCAGGACGATATCTGCGATACCGAGACGCTCGATAATGTCATGCGCTATTCGTTCGGCATGCGCTGGGCGCAGATGGGGCTCTTCGAGACCTATCGCATCGCTGGCGGCGAAGCCGGCATGCGGCACTTCTTGGCGCAGTTCGGCCCCTGCCTCAAGTGGCCCTGGACCAAGTTCACCGACGTCGTCGACCTCGACGACGCGCTGGTCGAAAAGATCGGCGCGCAGTCGGACGCCCAGGCGGCCGGCCGCTCCATCCGCGAACTCGAACGCATCCGCGACGAGAACCTCGTCGGCATCATGCATGCGCTGAAGGCCAGTAATGGCGGTGAAGGCTGGGGCGCCGGCAAGCTGCTCGCCGATTTCGAGAAACGCCTCTGGGCGAAGGGCGGCAACCAGTCGAAAAGCTACAACGCTTCCGGGCCGCTGCGTCTCGTCGAGACAAAGGTCAATGCCGCCTGGGTCGACTATAACGGTCACATGACCGAGCACCGCTACCTGCAACTCTTCGGCGACACCTCCGACGCGTTGCTCAGACTGATCGGTGTCGACTTCGCCTATGTCGAGGCCGGCCACAGCTACTACACCGTCGAGACGCATATCCGCCATCTCGGCGAGGCCAAGCTCGGCCAGGCGCTCTACACGACGCTGCAAGTTCTCGCCTCTGACCAGAAGCGCATCCACTTCTTCACGCGGATCCACGATGCTGGCTCCGATGACGTCATCGCTACTGCCGAGCAGATGATGCTGCACGTCGATGCCGAGGCCGGCAAGTCCGTGCCAGCGCCGGCGGAGGTGCTGGCGAAGCTGAAGCCGATCGCCGACGGGCATGCGAAGCTCAACGTGCCGGAAGGTGCGGGGCGGCATGTGGGGCAGAAGCGGTGAAGGGGATGACGGCGGGGCGACGCCCTCATCCCGCTGCCGCGACCTTCTCCCCGCACGCGGGGAGAAGGGACATGCCGCAGCTACCGAGCACCAAAGTCCCCTCTCCCCGCGCGCGGGGAGAGGGTTAGTCCTCGGGTTAAACCCGAGGAGAGGGGCAAACCCCGATACGCGCAGCCGCCAGCGGACCGATGAGGAGCGATCCGCAAGGCGAATGCAGGCGAACCAAAATTTGCGAGGGAGAACAATGAATTTCGCACTGACCGAAGAACAGCAGATGATCGTCGACACGGTCCGCAGCTTCGTCGAAACCGAAATCTATCCGCATGAAAACGAAGTCGAGCGCACCGGCGTCGTGCCGCGCGAGCTGGGCCTCGAGATTGCGCGCAAATGCAAGGAACTCGGCTTCTTCGCCTGCAACTTTCCCGAGGAAGTCGGCGGCGCGGGGCTCGATCACCTGACTTTCACCCTGGTCGAGCGCGAGCTCGGGCGCGGTTCGATGGGGCTCACCGTCTTCTTCGGCCGCCCCTCCGGCATTCTGATGGCCTGCAATGAGGAGCAGCGCGAGCGGTACCTCTTGCCGGCGGTCCGGGGCGACAAGTTCGACGCGCTCGCCATGACTGAGCCGGACGCCGGCTCCGATGTCCGCGGCATGAAGTGTTTCGCGAGGCAGGACGGCGACGACTGGATCGTCAATGGCACGAAGCACTTCATCAGCCACGCCGACATCGCCGATTTCGTCATTGTGTTCATCGCCACCGGCGAGGAGCAGACGCCACGCGGGCCGAAGAAGAAGATCACCTGCTTCCTGGTCGACCGCGGCACGCCCGGCTTCGAAATCCGCGAAGGCTACAATTCCGTCTCGCATCGCGGCTACAAGAACTGCATCCTGACCTTCGACGACTGCCGGCTCCCCTCCTCGCAGATCCTCGGCGAACTGCACAAGGGCTTCGATCTCGCCAATGACTGGCTCTACGCAACACGGCTGACGGTCGCCGCCACCTCCGTCGGCCGCGCCCGCCGCGCCTTCGATTATGCTCTCTCCTATGCTGCCGAGCGCAAGCAGTTCGGCAAGCCGATCGGCGCCAACCAGGGCGTCTCCTTCAAGCTCGCCGACATGATCACCGAGATCGACGCCGCCGATCTTCTGACGCTATCCGCCGCCTGGCGGCTCGACCAGGGTCTGCCCTCGAACCGCGAGATCGCCTCGGCAAAGGTCTTTGCCACAGAAATGCTTGCCCGCGTTACCGACGAGGCGATCCAGATCTATGGCGGCATGGGGCTCATGGATGACCTGCCGCTCGCCCGCTTCTGGCGCGACGCCCGCGTCGAGCGCATCTGGGACGGCACCTCGGAAATCCAGCGGCACATCATCAGCCGCGACCTGCTGCGGCCGCTGGGGGCTTGAACGATGGGCGAACTTCCGCAAATTACCCCCCTCTGCCCTGCCGGGCATCTTCCCCACAAGGGGGGAGATCGGCAAGACGCAGCCGCCCAGCTTCCTTTTCAGAGAACCGTCTCGACCGCCCGCCGTACATCGAGAATATTCCAGCGCTCCTCGGCGGTCGCTGACGGGCAAGGACAGCGCCCCAACCAATCTCCCCCCTTGTGGGGGAGATGCCCGGCAGGGCAGAGGGGGGTGCGCTGCGGATGGCGCCCCCCCGGCGCACTCAACGGGGGCGCGGCATGACCACCCCTCCCCGTTCCCTCGATCGCCTGATCCGCCCCCGCTCGATCGCCGTTTTTGGCGGCAAGGAGGCGCGGCGCGTCATCGAGCAATGCGACAAGATGGGCTTTGCCGGCACGATCTGGCCGGTCCACCCCCGCGAAGAAGAAATCCTCGGCCGCCGCTGCTACCGCTCGGTCGCGGACCTGCCGGAAGCGCCGGATGCCTCCTTCGTCGGCGTCAACCGGGCGCTTACCATCGAGATCATCCGCGACCTCGCCGCGCGCGGCGCCGGCGGTGCCGTCTGTTACGCTTCCGGCTTTCGCGAGGCGGCAAACGAGCTTGCCGACGGCAACGACCTGCAGGAAGCGCTGGTCGCCGCCGCCGGCGACATGCCGATCGTCGGGCCCAATTGCTACGGCTTCATCAACATGCTGGATGGCGCGCTGCTCTGGCCGGACCAGCATGGCATGTTGCGGGTGGAGCGTGGCGTCGCGGTGCTCACGCAATCCTCCAACATTGCCTGCAACATCTCCATGCAGAAGCGCGGCCTTCCCCTCGCCTATGTCATGACCGCCGGCAACCAGGCGCAGACCGGACTTTCCGATATCGCTTGCGCGGTGCTCGAGGACCCGCGCGTCACCGCCGTCGGCCTTCACATTGAAGGCTTTGACAGCATCGAGGCGTTGGAGCGGCTCGCAACCCGCGCGCGCGAACTGCGCAAACCAGTCGTGACGCTGAAGGTCGGCAAGTCGGAGGCCGCGCAAGCCGCGACCGTCTCCCACACCGCCTCTCTCGCCGGCAATGACCGCGTCTCCTCGGCCCTGCTCGCCCGACTTGGCATCGGCCGCGTCGATACGCTGCCGGAGCTTCTCGAAACCTTGAAGCTTCTGCATCTTCATGGTCCCCTCCCCAACGCCGACATCTCCTCAATGAGCTGTTCCGGTGGTGAAGCCTCGCTGATGGCGGACGCCGGCGTCCGGCGCAGCGTCAACTTCCGCCCGCTCAAGGAAGAACAACGCCGGCCGCTTCGCGAAAGTCTCGGCGAGATGGTGACCATCGCCAATCCGCTCGACTATCACACCTTCGTCTGGGGCAATCGGGAGAAGCAGACGGCCGCCTTCGCCGCGATGATGCGGGGCGGCTATGCGTTGAACCTGATCGTGCTCGATTTCCCACGGCTCGACCGCTGCGATGCCGCCGACTGGGTGACGACCTGCGAAGCGGTGATCGACGCGGCGGACGCGACCGGCGCGGTTGCCGGCATCGTCGCAAGCCTTGGCGAGAACATGCCGGAGGAAACCGCGCTTTCCCTGATGGCGGCAGGCGTAGTGCCCTTCTTCGGCATCGATGAGGCGCTCGCCGCCGCCGAGACCGCGGCAGCAATCGGTGCGTCCTGGGCAAGGGCGGCTGCGCCTCCCCTGCTTCAGGTCCGCCCGGATACCGGACACGCTGTCACGCTGACCGAGGCGGAAGCGAAGAGTGAGCTATCCGCCTCGGGCATAACCGTTCCCAACGGCATCACCGCCGCTACGGCGGAACAAGCAGCCGATGCGGCCGAAACCCTCGGTTTCCCGGTCGTGCTCAAGGGCCTGGGTGTCGCCCACAAGACCGAGGCCGGTGCGGTCAAGCTTAATCTCGCAAGTCGCGACGAGGTACTCGCCGCGGCCCAGGGCATGGCCTCAGTCGCCTCCGGCTATCTTGTCGAAAGGATGATCGCCAAGCCAGTCGCCGAGCTGATCGTAGGGGCAATGCGCGATCCCGTCGCAGGCCCGGCGCTGACCATCGGCGCCGGCGGAATTCTCGTCGAGCTGCTGGAAGACTCCGCAATACTGACGCTGCCGACGACCGAAGAGGCGATCGGCGAGGCAATCGCGGGCCTCAAGAGTCACAAACTACTGGATGGCTATCGCGGCGGTCCAAAGGGAGATGTCGCCGCCTTGATAAGGACTGTCGCTGCCGTGGCATCCTATGTCGTTGCAAACGCTTCCAAACTCGAAGAACTCGATATCAATCCTATAATGGTGTTGCGGGAGGGCCAGGGAGCCGTTGCCGCCGATGCCTTGATCCGCCGGAGGAAATGACGCCTATGACCGGACCGATCCTCACCCGCCGCGAAGGCGGCATCCTCGAAGTCACGATCGACCGGCCGAAGGCCAACGCCATCGACCTGAAGACCAGCCGGGTCATGGGCGAAATCTTCCGCAATTTCCGCGACGACCCGAAACTCAGGGTCGCAATCATCACTGGCGCCGGCGAAAAATTCTTCTGCCCCGGTTGGGACTTGAAGGCGGCGGCGGAGGGAGACCCTGTCGACGGCGATTACGGCGTCGGCGGCTTCGGCGGCATGCAGGAGCTGCGCGATCTCAACAAGCCCATCATCGCGGCCGTCAACGGCATCTGTTGCGGCGGCGGTCTCGAAATCGCGCTTTCGACCGACATCATACTTGCCGCCGAGCATGCGACTTTCGCGCTTCCGGAAATACGATCGGGCACGCTTGCCGATGCTGCCTCGATCAAGCTGCCGAAGCGCATCCCTTATCACATCGCCATGGACATGCTCCTCACCGGTCGCTGGCTCGATGTGGTCGAAGCGAACCGCTGGGGTTTCGTCAATGAGATCCTGCCGGCCAGCCGCCTGATGGAGCGGGCCTGGGAACTCGCCCGCCTCCTCGAAAGCGGACCCCCGCTCGTCTATGCTGCGATCAAGGAAGTGGTGCGCGAGGCCGAAGGCCGCGACTTCCAGACGACGATGAACAAGATCACCCGCCGGCAGTTCAGGACGGTCGACACCCTCTATTCGAGCGAAGACCAGTTGGAGGGCGCTCGCGCCTTTGCCGAAAAGCGCGACCCGGCCTGGAAGGGACGTTGAATTACGCGGGCCTCTACGGCCGCGTCAAGATCTGGAGCCGGCTGGCCCGGCATTCTAACGTGGCACGCCGCGGACACCGCTGCGCGCGGAGAGCTCGACCTCCCATAAGGAGGACTTATGGCAAAGATTTGTGATTTAGGGCGTTACAAGCCTCATCCAAGCAGCTAGCCTTATGGATGAAGATGGTGGGAGCGCCCCCGGAACCGGAGAAGGAGGTCAGGATAGGCAAAAATCATGGCGGGGCACCAAGCCCGGGGCCGGAGCCATCGCATCGATGGCAAAACGCGAGTACTCTACCAATCACAACGAACGGCGAATGCCGAGGAAAGAAGGGAACAGGGGAATGAGCGATTACAAAGACTATCTGGCACGGCAGGTCATGCTGGGCAAAATGAACCGGCGTGAGTTTCTTGGGCGCGCGGCAGCTTTCGGCATCGCCGCATCGACGGCAAACACGCTTTTCGCGACCAGCGCGGCTGCACAGGAGCCGAAGCGTGGCGGTCACCTGAAGCTCGGTCTCGAAGGTGCAGCGGCAACCGACTCGAAAGACCCGGCCAAGGCGCTTTCGCAGTTCATGTTCGTCGTCGGCCGCAACTGGGGCGACATGCTTGTCGAAAGCCATCCGACGACCGGGGCGCCCGTGCCGGCGCTCGCCGAATCCTGGGAACCCTCCGCAGACGCGGCAACCTGGACCTTCACGATCCGCAAGGGCGTCAAGTTCCACGACGGCAAGGAACTGACGGTCGACGACGTCATCAAGACGCTGCAACGGCATACCGATGACAAGTCGGAGTCAGGCGCGCTCGGCGTGATGAAGTCGATCAAGGAAATCAAGGCGGATGGCAACAAGCTCGTTCTGACGCTGACGGAAGGCAATGCCGACCTGCCGCTGCTGCTCACCGACTACCACCTCATCATCCAGCCGAATGGCGGTCTCGACAATCCCGATGCGATGATCGGCACCGGTCCCTACAAGGTGACGAGTTTCGAACCTGGCGTGCGCGCCACCTTCGAAAAGAATCCCGACGACTGGCGCACGGACCGCGGTTATGTGGATACGATCGAACTGATCGCGATGAACGACGCAACGGCGCGTATCGCCGCCCTTTCATCCGGCCAGGTGCACTATATCAACCGCGTCGACCCGAAGACGGTCAGTCTTCTGAAGCGCGCTCCGACCGTCGAAATCCTCAACACATCCGGCCGTGGTCACTACGTCTTCATCATGCATTGCAACACCGCGCCGTTCGACAACAACGACCTGCGCATGGCGTTGAAACTGGCGATGGATCGCGAAACCATGGTCCAGCGCATCCTCGGCGGCTACGGCAAGGTCGGCAACGATTTCCCAATCAACGACACCTATGCACTCTTCCCGGAAGGGATCGAGCAGCGGGCCTATGATCCGGACAAGGCCGCCTTCCACTACAAGAAGTCGGGCCACAGCGGTCCGGTTCTGCTGCGCACCTCCGACGTCGCCTTCCCGGGCGCGGTGGATGCAGCCGTTCTCTATCAGGAGAGCGCGAAGACGGCGGGTATCGAGATCGAGGTCAAGCGCGAGCCGGGCGATGGCTACTGGACGAATGTCTGGAACGTTCAGCCGTTCTGCACCTCCTACTGGGGGGGCCGTCCGACCCAGGACCAGATGTACTCGACGGCTTATCTGTCCAACGCCGACTGGAACGACACTCGCTTCCAGCGTGAGGACTTCGACAAGCTTCTGCTCGAGGCGCGCTCCGAACTGGATGAGGCCAAGCGCAAGGACATGTACCGCACCATGGCGATGATGGTGCGCGATGAAGGCGGTCTGATCCTGCCGATGTTCAACGACTTCGTGAACGCAGCCACCAAGCAGGTGAAGGGTTACGTTCACGACATCGGCAACGACATGTCGAACGGCTATGTCGCGACCCGGGTGTGGCTGGACGCCTGACGATGGAAAGCGGACCGATCACTGGTCCGGTTCTGACGGACGCGGCCGCGGGAGAGACACCCCTGCGGCCGACCGATCTTTCCGGAGTACCAGCAAAACCCAACCCCGCCCTCGCCGCTGGCGAGCTCGACGGCACATTCTGGCGGCGTTTCGTCTTTCGCCGTCCTCTCACGGCGCTGATCCTCCAGCGCCTCGGCTTGAGCGTCGGGCTTCTCTTCGCCGTGTCGCTGATGATCTTCGGCGGCGTCGAGGCTCTCCCCGGCGATTTCGCCACCACCTATCTCGGCCAATCCGCGACGCCGCAGGCGGTCGAGAACATCCGCAAGGATCTCGGCCTCGACAGACCCTGGAGCGAACGCTATCTCACCTGGCTCGGCGGTGCAGTGCAAGGCGACTTCGGCACCTCCTGGGCGAGCAAGAACTCCGTCAGCGAGCAGATCGGCAACCGCCTCGGCAATTCGCTGTTTCTCGCCTTCTTCGCTGCGCTCATCTCGGTACCGCTTGCAGTCGGGCTCGGCATGCTGGCGGTACAATTCCGCAATCGTATGCCGGACAAGATCATCAACGTGATATCGCTTGCCGCGATCTCGCTGCCGGAATTCTTCATCGGCTACCTCCTGATTATGGTTTTCGCGGTCCAATTGGGCGTCGCCACCTTCCCGGCGACCGTCTATGACAGCATGACCCTCACCGAGCGGCTTTCGGCGATCGCCCTGCCGGTGGCGACCCTGGTGCTCGTCGTTCTCGCCCATATGATGCGCATGACGCGGGCGGCGATCCTCAACGTCATGTCTTCGGCCTATGTCGAGACCGCGGAGCTCAAGGGTCTCGGCACCTTCCGCATCATTGCCCGCCATGCTGCTCCCAATGCCGTGGCGCCGGTCATCAACGTCATCGCGCTGAACCTTGCCTATCTGGTCGTCGGCGTCGTCGTCGTGGAGGTCGTCTTTGTCTATCCCGGCATGGGGCAATACATGGTCGATGCCGTGACGGTGCGCGACATGCCGGTCGTGCAGGCATGCGGCCTGATCTTTGCGGCCTTCTACATCTTCCTCAATATGGCGGCCGATATTCTCGCCATTCTCGCCAATCCGAGACTGAGGCACCCGCGATGAATGTGAAATCCATCCCCATCAGCGCCTGGATCGGCATTGCCGGCATCGCTCTTGCCATTCTCTGCGCGATTTTCGCGCCGGTGCTCGCCCCCTATGGCGAGCGCGACGTGGTCGGCGAGATCTGGATGCCGGCCGGCGGCGACTTCCTGCTCGGCACCGACAATCTCGGGCGCGACCTCCTTTCGCGCCTGATCTACGGCGCCCGCACCACCATTCTCGTGGCGCTGGCGGCAACCGTACTCTCCTTCGCGCTCGGCATGATCCTGAGCTTCGCCGCGGCCGTCATGGGCGGCTTCGTCGACCAGCTCTTTTCCCGCTTCAACGACCTGATGATGGCGATCCCGACGCTGATCTTCGCGCTCGTCGTTCTTGCCGTGCTGCCGCAGCATCTCTGGATCCTGATCCTCGTTATGGCCGTGCTCGACTCCACCCGCGTCTTTCGCATCGGCCGGGCTGTCGCGCTCGACGTCGCGGTGATGGAATTCGTCGAGGCAGCAAGGCTTCGCGGCGAAGGCAGCCTCTGGATCATCTTCCGGGAGATCCTGCCGAACACGCTGTCGCCGCTGCTTGCCGAGTTCGGCCTGCGTTTCGCCTTCTCGATCCTGTTCCTTTCCACGCTCTCCTTTCTCGGCCTCGGCATCCAGCCGCCGGCCGCCGACTGGGGCGGCATGGTCAAGGACAACAAGGACGGCATCATCTTCGGCATTTCGGCCGCTCTTGTTCCGGGTGCCGCCATCGCCACCCTTGCGATCTGCGTCAATCTCGTCGTCGACTGGCTGATGAAGCGCACCTCGAGCCTGAAAGGAGGGCGTGGCGATGCCTGAGCTGCTTTCCGTCAAGAACCTGAAGATCGAGGCGACAAGCTATCCGCCCGGCGAGCCGCCGAAGGTCGTGACGCTGGTCGAAGGCGTCTCCTTCGATCTGCAAAAGGGCAAGGTGCTCGGGCTCATCGGCGAATCCGGCGCCGGCAAGTCGACGATCGGCCTTTCGGCGCTTGCCTATGGTCGCGGCGGATGCGGCATCACCGGCGGCGAGGTGCTGCTCAACGGTAAGGATATCCTCAAGCTCGACCGCAGCGGCATCAACTCCGTGCGCGGCGCCCATGTCTGCTATGTGGCTCAGTCTGCGGCGGCCGCGTTCAACCCCGCCCACAAGCTTGGCGAACAGGTGATCGAGGCGTCGCTGCGCCACGGCATCATGAACAGGGCGGAGGCGCAGAAACGCGCGCTTTACCTGTTCCGCGTGCTGGGCCTGCCCAATCCCGAAACCTTCGGCGAGCGCTACCCGCACCAGGTGTCCGGCGGCCAATTGCAGCGTGCGATGACCGCCATGGCGCTCTGCCCCAATCCGGAACTGATCGTCTTCGACGAACCGACAACGGCGCTCGACGTGACCACCCAGATCGACGTTCTCGCCGCCATCAAGCACGCGATCGAGGAGACGCATACGGCAGCGCTCTACATCACCCACGATCTCGCGGTGGTCGCCCAGATCTCCGACGACATCATGGTGCTGCGCCACGGCAAGACCGTCGAATACGGCACTACAAAGCAGGTGATCGAAGCGCCGAAGGAAGACTATACCCGCGCCCTCGTCAGCGTCCGCCAGACGAAGCGAGACGAAGCCACGGACCAGTCCGGCACGCTTCTCAAGATCGAGAACGTGCACGCTGCCTATGGCAACGGGTTCAAGGTCCTGCACGACGTTTCGATGCATCTGCCGAAGGGCCAGACGTTGGCGATCGTCGGCGAATCCGGATCCGGCAAATCGACGCTCGCACGGGTGATCACCGGGCTCCTGCCGCCGACCGAAGGCCACATCACCTTCGAGGGCAAGGAACTGCCTCGAACATTGAAAGGACGGTCGCGGGAGGAACTGCGCCGCATCCAGATGATCTACCAGATGGCGGACACCGCGATGAACCCCCGCCAGACGGTGCGCGACATCATCGGCCGGCCGCTTTCCTTCTATTTCAGCATGCACGGCGCCAGGAAGACCGAGCGCGTCAAAGAACTGCTCGACCAGATCGAGATGGGCTCGCGCTTTCTGGACCGCTACCCCGCCGAACTTTCCGGCGGCCAGAAGCAGCGCGTGGCGATCGCCCGAGCCCTTGCCGCCAAGCCTGAACTCATCCTCTGCGACGAGCCTACTTCGGCACTCGACCCGCTGGTCGCCGAAGGCATCCTCAATCTTCTTATGAAGCTTCAGGAAGAAACCTCTGTTTCTTATGTCTTTATCACGCACGACATCGCGATCGTGAGGGCGATCGCCGACAGCGTCGCGGTGATGCACCGCGGGCGGCTCGTGCGCTTCGGCCCGAAATCGAAGGTGCTCTCGCCGCCCTTCGACGACTACACAGACCTGCTGTTGAAGTCGGTTCCGGAAATGGAAATCGGTTGGCTTGAAAGGGTGCTGAAAACGCGTCGAATGGAGAGCGCCGGCAATTGACGGATCGGCGTCTCTCGCGCGTCGTATGAGCGGCGAAAGATGCCTCGCGAGCTCCGGAGCCCGGGAGGCGAACCGCCGGCTCTCAATATTCGGTCGGCACGCTCAGCACCTCGGCCGCCGGTGTGTCGAGAAAGCTCTTAACCGTTGCCGGCAGTTGTCGCGATCCGAACGAGAGCACGCCGCAGCGCCCTAGCATCTGACGATGGTCCGGTTCCTGGCCGATGTAGCGCCAGATCATCCGCGACGCGTACGGCTGGTTTTCCTTGCGCCAGGAAACGCCCATGGTCGTGCCGCGGAGATAGACGCGCTGGTGCACGTCGAACGGCATCAGGATCGTTTGCGAAAGCATCGGCTCCCATCCGACACTGCGCTCTGTGATGAAGATCCGGTTTCGCCAGAAGGTGACGAGTCCGACGTACTTGGAGAACTGCTGGATTTCGTTCGCAGCGTCGCGGATACGCTCGATCGATTTCACGCGGATGGAGCCACTGGCCTCGTAGATTCGCGAACAGGAGCAGACGACGAGACCAGGCCACGACGGCGAAGTGTGATAGGTCTGATAATAGCCGATGTGCCGCCTCAACGCCGAGAGATCGCCGGGGAAGCCTTCGAACAGCAATCGCGCCTCGGAGCGATCCTGGTCGGGGCGGATCAGTCGCGCCTCGAACAGCTTCGGCGACAACGAAAAGTCCTGCGCCGAAAGCCCGAAGAAGGCGGCGATCCGGGCGATATTGTGTGGCGAAGGCCGTGCCTCGCCGCTGATATAGCGATTGAACTGCTGGCGATTGATGCCGATCTCACGGCAAATCTGCGAAATCGAGTGCCGTGTCGCGCAGGCGAAACGCAAATTGGCGACGAATGTCTCTGCCTGCTCCACGCCGATGCTCCCAGACCTCGATTGCGTAGCGTAAACTCGCGTCAAGAAGCGTCAAGTCGCGAAATTGTGTGCTGCCCGGCAGCCGCTAGGTTTTCCGTCGAAAAAACACAGAAGGGAACATGCACATGACCGAATTCACAAAGCGTGCGGACGGCCTGATCGTGTCGACCGGCATCAACCGGCGCGGATTTCTCGCGGGTACGGCAGCGCTTAGTCTCGCCGCCACCGTGGGAAGCTCGATAATGGCCGGCGAGGCGCGAGGACAGGAACCGAAGCGCGGCGGCCATTTGAAGCTCGGTCTCAAGGGCGGCGCCACGACCGACTCCCTTGATCCGGCCGCCTATACCGGCTCCGTCTCCTTCGTGATCGGCCATCTCTGGGGCGACAAACTCGTCGAATCCGATCCGGTGACCGGCGCGCCCCTGCCCTCGATTGCCTCCTCCTGGGAGCCTTCCGCGGATGCTTCGGTGTGGACCTTCAAGATCCGCAGCGATATCGCCTTCCATGATGGCAGCAACCTGACGGTCGCCGACGTCGTCGCGACGCTGAAGCGGCACTCCGACGAGGGCTCGAAGTCCGGCGCGCTCGGTCTGATGCGCTCGATCAAGACGATCGAGGAGAAGGCCGGCGACCTCGTCCTGACCCTTGCGGAAGGCAATGCGGACTTGCCGCTGCTCCTCACCGACTACCATCTGATCATCCAGCCGCGCGGCGGCGTCGACAATCCTGCCTCACCGATTGGAACAGGCCCCTACAAGCTCGTGAGCTATGAGGCTGGCCTCCGCGCGACCTTCGAAAAGAACACCGCCGACTGGCGGTCGGACCGCGGCTTTGTCGACAGCGTCGAAATTATCGTGATGAACGACAACTCGGCGCGCATCGCGGCCCTGTCCTCGGGCCAGGTGCACTTGATCAACAACGTCGACCCGAAGACGGTGCCGCTGTTGAAGCGTGCCCCGCGCGTCCAGATTCTGCAGACACCAGGCAAAGGCTTCTACAGCTTCCTCATGCATTGCAATACGGCGCCTTTCGACAACAACGATCTCAGGATGGCGCTTAAATATGCAATTGATCGGCAGGCCATCCTCGATCGCGCCGTCGGCGGCTACGGCAAGCTTGGCAACGATTATCCGGTGAACGAAAACTACGCGCTGGCCCCGGAAGGCATCGAGCAGCGCGTCTACGATCCCGACGAAGCCGCCTTCCACTACAAAAAGTCCGGTCACGACCGGCCGATCCTGTTGCGCACCTCGGACGCCGCCTTCCCCGGCGCGGTCGATGCCGCGGTGCTCTTCCAGGAAAGTGCCCGCAAGGCCGGCATCGAGATCGAGGTCCGCCGCGAACCGGAAGACGGCTACTGGACCAATGTCTGGAACGTCCAGCCGTTCTGCGCTTCCTATTGGGGTGGCCGCCCGACGCAGGACTCCCGCTATTCGACCTCTTATCTTTCGAGCGCTGAATGGAACGACACGCGCTTCAAGCGGGAGGATTTTGATAAACTGCTTCTAACCGCACGCTCCGAGCTTGACGAGACGAAGCGCAAGGACCTCTATCATCGGATGGCTCTCATGGTCCGCGACGAAGGCGGCCTCATCTTGCCGGTCTTCAACGACTATGTGAACGCCGCCTCCGCCTCGCTCAAGGGCTTCGTGCATGATATCGGCAACGACCTTTCGAACGGCTACATTGGAAGCCGCGTCTGGTTTGATAGCTGAGACGGATCGAGAGGTAGCCAACATGGTCGATCGCAGTTTTACCGTGATAGAGAACGAGTGGATCACGCTCAAGGACGGAACTCGGCTTGCCGCGCGGATCTGGATGCCGGAAGGCACGGAACAGAATCCAGTACCGGCGGTGCTCGAATACCTGCCCTATCGCAAGCGCGACGGGACCTGCGCGCGCGACGAATCCACCTATCCGGTTTTCGCGGCCGCCGGCATTGCTGGCGTGCGCGTCGACATCCGAGGCTCCGGCGAATCGGAAGGCGTGATCGACGGTGAATATACGCCGCGCGAGCTTTCCGACGGCTGCGAGATCATCGATTGGATTGCCGCGCAACCCTGGTCGAACGGCAAGGTCGGCATGATGGGGATATCCTGGGGCGGTTTCAACTGCCTGCAGGTGGCGGCACTCAAGCCGCCGGCGTTGAAGGCGGTGATCTCGATCGCTTCGACTGTCGATCGCTACAACGACGACATACACTACAAGAACGGCTGTCACCTCTCGGCGCAACTCTCCTGGGCGGCGACCATGCTCGCCTATCAGTCGCGCTCGCCCGATCCGGAGCTCGTCGGCGAGCGCTGGAGGGAAATGTGGCTGGAGCGATTGGAGAACGAGCCCTTCTTTCTCGAAGAATGGCTCGAGCACCAGCGCCGCGATGATTTCTGGCGGCATGGCTCGATTTGCGAGGATTTCGACGGCTTTCCCATTCCCGCTCTCGTCATCGCCGGCTGGGCCGACGGCTACCGCAACACGCCGATCAAGGCGATTGAGGGCCTCGGCGACAAGGCCAAGGGGCTCATCGGTCCCTGGGTCCACAAATATCCGCATTTCGCCTGGCCGAAGCCGCGGGCGGACTTCCACAGTGAAGCCATCCGCTGGTGGAACCGCTGGCTGCGTGACGGGCGAAATGACGCGGAAACTCTTCCGCAGATGCGCGCCTATATTCTCGACGGGCCGAGACCGGCCCTCAGGCGCGACCGAGACCCGGGCCGCTGGATCGCCAAGGATCGGTGGGCCCCACCCGAGATGCGCGCCTTCGTCGCGACAAGCGACGGCAGCCTCGCCATCGACCCTTCTTCGCGGCGAGGGATCGGCGATGTCTATCTACGCTCGCCTCTCGACACCGGCACGGCCGCCGGCGAATATTTCACGCTGAAGCCGGATGCCGAGATGGCGGGCGACCAGCGCATCGACGACGCCGGCTCCCTCACCTTCGACACGCATCCATTGCTCGAGGCGGAGGATTATCTCGGGCAGCCGGTCCTCTCGCTCGAGGTCTCCTGCGCCGCCGAAACAGCCAACCTGATCGCCCGTCTCGTCGACATCCATCCCGACGGCACGGCGACCCGCGTCTCCTTCGGCGTTCTCAACCTCGCCCATCGCAACGGCAATGCAAAACCGTTGCCGATGGAGAAAAATCGCAAGACGCGCGTCACGCTGGTGCTCGACGCTTGTGGCTACCGCTTCCGCCCCGGCCATCGCATCCGGCTGTCGCTGTCGACCTCCTATTGGCCGATGATCCTCCCGCCCCCGAGCGATCCGGGGCTGACGATAGACACGGCGAGCCTGTCGCTGTCACTGCCGCTCCTCGGCGACCATCGCGAGATCGTCGTGCCGCAGCCCGCGAACCCCGAGCCGCTGCCGCACTACATCGCGCATTCGCCGGCTGAAACCCGCCGCACGGTCGAACGCGACATGACGAAGGGCGTGACCCGCTACCGGATCTACGAGGACACCGGCCTCGTCGAACACCCCGACACCGGCAACGCAACGCAGGATATCCGCGATGAAACCTGGTCTATCGCACCCCAGGATCCGCACTCGATGACGGGCATTTCGACCTGGACCTGCATCGCACGACGGGGTCGGCAGACGCTCAAGACGATCTCGACCTCGCATCTGGGCTGCACGGAAACCGAATGGATCACATCGGCAAAGGTCGAGGCTTTTGAGGGCGAGGAGAAGATTTTCGAGAAGAGCTTCGAGAAGCGGATCAGGCGGGATTTCATGTAGGCGATCGGCCCGCGTCGTTGCCCTCATCCCGCTGCCGCGCCCTCGCGCAGGATCGGTTTCGCACCCGTAAGCAGTCGATGAACGTCAGTCGCTCCACTTATTTCTTCTTGCTCATTCCGTTCCAACCAGTTGCGCGAGGCCATGAACGAGATGGCGAAATCCCGCTCGCGCGCCAGGGCTCATGTGCCGCGCCCGCAGCCAGGCATGGATCATCTGCGGCTCCTCGCGATAGGTGACGTCGACGCCCGCTTGCGCGAGCCGGGCGGCATAGGTCCGCGCGTCGTCCCGTAGCGGATCGAAATGCGCGCCGGTGATATAGGCCGGTGGAAGTCCGGAAAGATCCGTAGCCCTCAGCGGGTAAGCGAGGGAGTCCTCGGCAGGCGCCTGCAGCACGTCGCGATAATAGGCCACGTCCGTCGTCGAAAGCCCCGGCGCCTCCGCCATCTCGACATAAGAGCCGCTAACAAGATCGCCGCCGAGACCGGGATAGATCAGCACTTGGCCCGCAATGCCGGAAAGCCCCTCCGCCTTCGCCTTGAGCACGATACCCGCCGCAAGGTTCCCTCCTGCACTGTCGCCAACTACGACGACCGGGCGGTCATCGGCCAGAAGGCTTTCGAGCACCGCATAACAATCCTCGAAGGCCGCCGGCCAGATATGCTCCGGCGCCAATCGATAGTCGATCGAAATCAGTTCGGCGCGCGCACCATGGGCAAGTTCCGCACAGATCGCGTCATGACTTTCCAACGAGCCGACGACGAAGCCGCCGCCATGGATGTAAAAAACACGTGTCTCGGTCGCGACCTTCGCGGGGCGATAATGTCTGACAGGGGTCCGCCCGGCCACGCGTTCGTCCCGCCGCGTCAGGCCCTCCGGCGAAGGCGCATCGAATTCGGCGCAGAGCGCGTCGTACCATCGGCGTTGCTGCACGATAGATGCATTGACCGCGTCTGCGGGATAGAATCTTTCGCAGCGCTCGTGAAAAGCGAGAATGCCGGCTTCTGTCGGCGTTGGTCTTGTTGATTTCTTATCCATCCTGCGCTCCCTTGAGGGCAGCTTAGCATCGCCGCGCCGCCGCGCACGGCAAAATGCGCCAACGCCTGCCGCGGTCCACGCATTGCTTGCGTTTCCCTCAGCAAGCGGTGTTAATTCGCTCCATGGCATTCACGCTCCGGCAATTGCAATATTTCGTCGCCGTCGCCGAACAGGGCTCGGTCACCCGCGCGGCGCAGAACCTTTCGATCTCGCAGTCGTCGATCACCGAAGCGATCAAGGAGCTCGAAACCGATCTCGGCGTCGAGCTCTTCGACCGCCATCCGCGCGGCCTGTCGATCACCCATAACGGGCACCAATTCCTGCGCCATGCCACAAAAATCCTCGCCGACGTTTCCGACGCGCGAAGGAGCTTTGCCGACAGCCGCGAGGAACGCGGCGGCAGGCTCAATCTCGGCGTTACCTCGCTCGTCGCCGGCTATGTGCTCTCCGACCTGCTTGCCCGCTATCGCCGCGCCTGCCCCGGTGTCGAGGTGAGCGCCATCGAGGACAACGGCTCCTATCTCGAACATCTGCTGATCGGCGGCGAACTCGACGTCGCTGTCATGGTGATTTCCAACCTGCGCGACCGCATGGCGCTGCAGGCGGAAATCCTCGAAACCTCGCCCTACCGCCTCTGGCTGCCGATCGGCCATCCGCTCGTCGCCGCCGATATCATCTCGGTCGAGGACATCGCCAAGGAGCCCCTGATCATGCTGACGGTGGACGAGATCGAAGAGAACACCGGCAAGCTTTTGACGGCCCTCGGTGCGCGCCCGCATGTCGCTTTCCGCACCCGCTCGGTCGAGGCGGTCAGAAGCCTGGTCGCGACCGGGGCTGGCATCGCGCTTTTGCCCGACCTCGTCTACCGGCCCTGGTCGCTCGAAGGCGACCGGATCGAGAGCCGCGACGTCTCCGGCGCACTGCCGGTCGTGCAGGTCGGCATGGTCTGGCGCAAAGGTTCGAGCCTGCCGCAATCGGCGCGCGATTTCGTCGGCATTGCCGAAGCCTTGCGTAGCGCCCGCCCGCGATGAGACTCACGTGTTAGAGAGGCGCGAAATGCGAGCGGAAACCCGCTCATTTCGCGTCGATATCGGAAATACCGATAGCGACATTCTGATTAATGAATTTGCGAATACGGAGAAATAGAGGCACGCTTCACCTCGGGAACAAAGCCGCCGAACGCGGCATGAAACTGGGGAGACTTCCGATGAAGCAGACGTTGAAATCCTGCACGGCGCTCACGCTTTCTCTGGGCCTCGTAGCGCCGGCCTTCGCGCAGGAGCCGCTGAAGGAACTCGGCAAGGGGGAAGGCGAACTCTCGATCGTCGCCTGGCCCGGCTATATCGAACGAGGCGAGACTGACAAGAACTACGACTGGGTCACCGAATTCGAGAAGAAGACGGGCTGCAAGATCAGCGTGAAGACCGCCGCCACTTCCGACGAGATGGTCGCGCTGATGAACGAAGGCGGGTTCGACCTCGTCACCGCCTCGGGCGATGCCTCGCTTCGTCTCGTCGCCGGCAAGCGCGTGCAGCCGATCAACACCGACCTCATCCCGAGCTGGAAGACGATCGACGAGCGCATGCAGAATGCGCCGTGGCATACCGTCAACGGCGTCCATTACGGCACACCTTACGTCTGGGGCCCGAACGTCCTGATGTACAACACGGAAGTCTTCAAGGGTGAGGCGCCGAAGAGCTGGAAGGTCGTTTTCGAGGAAACGACGCTCCCCGACGGCAAGTCCAACAAGGGCCGCATCCAGGCCTATGACGGTCCGATTCATGTCGCCGATGCCGCCAACTACCTGATGGCGCACAAGCCCGAGCTCGGCATCAAGGATCCCTATGAGCTCAACGAGGACCAGTACAAGGCCGCCCTCGATCTGCTCCGCACCCAACGCACGCTCGTCGGACGCTATTGGCACGACGCGATGATCCAGATCGACGACTTCAAGAACGAGGGCGTCGTCGCCTCCGGCTCATGGCCCTTCCAGGTCAACCTGATGAAAGCCGAGAAGCTGCCGATCGCCTCGGTCATTCCGGAAGAAGGAGTAACGGGCTGGGCGGATACGACCATGCTGCATGCGGAAAGCGAGCATCCGAACTGCGCCTATATGTGGATGGAGCACACGCTCTCCCCGAAGGTCCAGGGCGATGTGTCTGCCTGGTTCGGCGCCAACCCGTCCGTGGGTGCCGCCTGCAAGGGTAACGAGCTCCTGACGGACGAGGGCTGCGCCACCAACGGCTACGACGACTTCGAGAAGGTCAAATTCTGGAAGACGCCCGTGTCGAAGTGTGAGAGCCAAGGCGAGTGCGTGCCCTATCACCGCTGGGTCTCCGACTATATCGGCGTCATTGGCGGGCGGTAAGCCGGACGCAACCGCATCGCAAGCATTCGCCCCTCACCCTAACCCTCTCCCCGCCCGCGGGGAGAGGGAACGCCTCCGCCAAAGCTCCCGCATCCCGTGAGGCTTGAGTGAGGCAGCCGCCGCAAGTCTCCAAGCGGGAGAAAGGTGCCGGCAGGCGGATGAGGGGCTAGGATCTCGGAGTATCCCCATGACCACCGCCGTCCTCTTCGACAATGTTTCCCGCTATTTCGGCGCCGTGCGCGCCGTCGATCGCGTGAATCTCAAGATCGCCGAGGGCGAGTTCTTCGCAATGCTCGGCCCCTCCGGCTCGGGCAAGACGACCTGCCTCAGGCTGATGGCCGGCTTCGAACAGCCGACCGGGGGTCACATCGAGATCTTCGGCGAGACCGCGGAGGGCGTGCCGCCTTACCGGCGCAGCGTCAACACCGTGTTCCAGGACTATGCGCTCTTCCCCCATCTCTCCATCCTGGAGAACGTCGCCTACGGCCTGATGGTCAAGGGGATCGGGCGGGAGGAAAGGCGCAAGGCCGCCGAGGACGCGCTCGCCATGGTCAAGCTGCCGGGCTACGGCACGCGCCGGCCAGGCCAGCTTTCGGGCGGCCAGCGACAACGCGTGGCGCTTGCCCGCGCGCTCGTCAACAAGCCGAAGGTGCTGCTTCTCGACGAGCCGCTTGGCGCGCTCGATCTGAAGCTCCGCGAACAGATGCAGGAGGAACTGAAGAGCCTGCAGAGGTCGCTCGGCATCACCTTCGTTTTCGTCACCCACGATCAGGGCGAAGCGCTGTCGATGGCCGACCGCGTCGCCGTTTTCAACGAAGGCCGCATTCAGCAGCTCGGCAGCCCGGAGGAAGTCTATAACCGGCCAAAGACCCGCTTCGTCGCCGATTTCGTCGGCTCGTCCAACGTGCTTTCGGCGGATCTCTGCCGGAAGCTGGGCCTGAAGGCGTCCTTTGCAAGCCTCCGGCCGGAGGCGGTCGCGATCGCGCCGCCGAGCGATGGCGCACTCAGCCTCTCCGGCACCGTTGCTTCCCAGAGTTTTCTCGGCGCGACCAACCGCGTCGTCATCGATGTCGAGGGCGCCCGCATCGCCGTGGCAAGCCCAGCGGCGCGTGGCGTTCCGCCGATCGGCAGCCCGGTGACCTTGAGTTTCGCCCCGAGCGATCTCCATCCCATGGAGGACGCATGACCATCGTTGCCGAAAGCATCATCCTTCCGGAGCGCCGCAGCACCGCCGGCCGCCTTTCCGATTTCTTCTGGAGGCACCCGCATGTGCTCCTCGCCATCCTGCTCGGGCCGCCGCTGCTCTGGCTCGGCCTCGTCTATCTCGGTTCCCTCTTCGCACTGCTCTTGCAGAGTTTCTTCTCGATCGATGAATTCTCGGGGCTGATCAATTACGAGTTTACGCTCGCCACCTACCGGCAGCTCCTGACTGACGCCAATCTCGACATCATCCTGCGTACCGTCACCATGGCGGCGCTGGTGACGCTCGTCTCCGCCGTCATCGCCTTTCCGATCGCCTATTACGCCGCCCGCTGCGCGCGCGGAAAGTGGAAGGCGTTGTTCTATCTTGCGGTCATGCTGCCGCTCTGGTCGAGCTATCTCGTCAAGGTCTATGCCTGGAAGCTGATCCTCGCAAAGGAGGGCATTCTCACCTGGTTTTTTGAGAAGCTGAACCTTCTCTGGCTGCTCGATGCCTGGCTCGCTCTCCCTCTCGTCGGCGGCAACTCGCTCTCGGTCAGCTACACGGGCACCTTCATCGTATTCGTCTATGTCTGGATGCCCTTCATGATCCTGCCGATCCAGGCGGCACTGGAACGCGTGCCCCAAAACCTGATCGAGGCTTCCTCGGACCTCGGCGGCACGCCGGCTCAGACCTTCCGCTACGTGCTCTTCCCGCTGGCGCTGCCGGGCATCGTCGCCGGCTCCATCTTCACCTTCTCGCTGACGCTCGGCGACTACATCATCCCGCAGATCGTCGGCTCGTCGCGGCTCTTCATCGGCCAGGCCGTCTATGCCCAGCAGGGCACCGCGGGCAATATTCCGCTCGCCGCCGCCTTCACGGTCGTGCCGATCGTCATCATGGGCGCCTATCTCTGGATGGCCAAACGCATGGGGGCATTCGATGCGCTCTGAGAAAGCGAACCGCGCCCCTCTCGGCCTGAAGATCGCCGCCGCCGTCGGCCTTGCCTTCATGCATCTGCCGATCCTGTTGATCTTCCTCTACGCCTTCACGACGGAGGAGAAGAGCTATCAGTTCCCGCCACCCGGACTCACGACGCAATGGTTCGCGGTCGCCTGGGACCGGCCAGACGTGTGGGCGGCGCTGACGCTCTCGGGCAAGGTCGCCGCAATCGCTACCGCGGCCGCGCTCGTCCTCGGCACGCTTTGCGCCGCAGCGGTCAGCCAGACCCGCTTCTTCGGTCGCGAGACGGTCTCGCTGCTCGTCATACTCCCAATTGCGCTGCCCGGCATCATCACCGGCATCGCGCTGCGCTCCGCCTTCTCGATGGCGGACATTCCGTTCTCTTTCTGGACGATCGTGCTCGGCCACGCGACCTTTTGCATCGTCGTCGTCTACAACAATGCGGTCGCGCGCTTCCGCCGGATCTCCGGATCGCTGATCGAAGCTTCGATGGACCTCGGCGCCGATGGCTTTCAGACCTTCCGCTACGTAATCCTGCCGAATATCGGCACGGCGCTGCTTGCCGGCGGCATGCTCGCCTTCGCTCTTTCCTTCGACGAGGTGATCGTTACGACCTTCACCGCCGGCCAGCAGTCGACGCTGCCGATCTGGATGCTCGAAGAGCTGATCCGCCCACGCCAACGCCCGGTGACCAATGTCGTCGCCATGGTCGTCGTCATCGTCACCTTCCTGCCGATCCTCGGCGCCTATTACCTCACCCGCGACGGCGACCAGATCGCCGGCGCCGGCAAATGATTTCGCAATTGAAGGGAGAACAGACATGGACACCCAACTCTTGATCGGATCGCGCTTCGAAGCCGGAACCGAGGCGGAGGAGAACATCCTGAACCCGAGGACGGGCGCCAAGATCGTCGATCTCGCCGAGGCCTCGCATGTGCAGATCGACGCCGCCGTTGACGCCGCCGAGCGCGCCTTCATCACCTGGTCGCAGACGACACCGGCGGAACGCTCGGGTTATCTGTTGAAGATTGCCGACGCGATCCAGAAGAACGCCGACGACTTCGCCGCGTTGGAAGCGCTGAACTGCGGTAAGCCGATCAACGCCGTGAAGAACGACGAATTGCCGGCGATCATCGACTGCTGGCGCTTCTTTGCCGGTGCGGTGCGCAACCTGCATGGGCCGACGGCGGGCGAATATCTGCCGGGCCACACCTCGATGATCCGCCGCGATCCGATCGGCGTCGTCGGCTCCATCGCGCCCTGGAACTATCCCTTGATGATGATGGGCTGGAAGCTCGCACCGGCGATCGGCGGCGGCAACACCGTCGTCTTTAAGCCTTCCGAACAGACGCCACTGACGGCATTGAAGCTTGCACGGCTCCTGGCCGATATCCTTCCTGAAGGCGTTGTCAACGTCATCGCCGGCCGCGGCGAGACCGTGGGCAACACGCTGATCAACCATCCGAAGGTCGCCATGGTCTCGATCACCGGCGATATCGCCACCGGCAAGAAGGTGCTCACCGCCGCCGCCAAGACGGTGAAGCGCACCCATCTCGAACTCGGCGGCAAGGCGCCGGTCATCGTCTATGACGACGCCGATCTCGAAGCCGTCGTCAACGGCATCCGCACCTTCGGCTACTACAATGCCGGGCAGGACTGCACTGCCGCCTGCCGTGTCTATGCCGGAGCCGGCATCTACGACAAACTCATCGCCGACCTGACCGCCGCCGTCTCGACGATCCGCTACAATCTGGAGGACGACACGGAAAACGAGATCGGCCCGCTGATCTCCAAACGTCAGCGCGACCGTGTCGCAAGCTTCGTCGAGAGGGCATCGGACCAGAAGCACATTGAGATCACCACTGGTGGCCGCACCGGCAGCGAGCACGGTTTCTTCTTCCAGCCGACGGTCGTCGCCGGTGCGACACAGGAGGACGAGATCGTTCGTCGCGAAGTCTTCGGCCCGGTCGTCTCCGTCACCCGCTTCACCGGGAAGGACGATGTCGTCGCCTGGGCCAACGACAGCGACTACGGCCTCGCCTCTTCCGTCTGGACCAAGGACATCAGCAAGGCGATGAAAGCGGCCTCGCGTCTGCAATATGGTTGCACCTGGATCAACACCCACTTCATGCTGACCAACGAGATGCCGCATGGCGGCGTCAAACAGTCGGGCTATGGCAAGGACATGTCCGTCTATGCGCTCGAGGATTACACCGCCGTCCGGCACATCATGATCAACCACGGCTGACGATCGAGCGACGGCCGTCACCCGCTGCCGCAGCCTGCTCCCCGCACGCCGGGAGAATTCTTTCTTTGCCCTCCGATCGTTAGACGCGATCGGAGGGCTTTTCTTTTCGCCTCCCCGCCGTCGCCCAAAGCTGTTGCATGTTTCCCACAAATCCAGAAACATGACTCTAAAAGTCATGAAAATAACTTGCACCCATTAAAATCATGAGTGAATAGCTCACCTATTAAATTTCGCTTACCGGTCAGAAAGTTGCATAGCATGCCCCGCGGAAAGTCCCTCCTCCTAACCTTCATCCGCTCCGCCCTCGCAGCAACATCGGCCCTCGCCTTCGTCGCCACCGCGCACGCGCAGGAGGCGGATCAGCAGGCCGCCACGAACGGCGATTCCACTACTCTCGAAACGCTGGTCGTCAGCGGTGGCAGCGGCGGCGTCATCACCGCGGAAGGCTATGTCGGCATCAGCAGCGCCACCGGTGCGAAGGTCGATACGCCGTTTCTGGAGACGCCGCAGTCGATCTCATCGGTGACGGAACAGCAATTGAAAGATCGTAATCCGCAGTCGCTGCTTGAGACGCTGGCCTATACGCCGGGCTCCCGCGTCGGCGCCTATGGCTTCGACCCGCGCTTCGACGCGTTCTTCGTACGCGGCTTCGACGTCACCTATACCGGCGTGTTCCGCGACAACCTCCGACAGCCGGGCGCTGGCTCCTCGCTTTTCAAGAACGAGCCTTATGGTTTGGAGGGTGTCTCGATCCTGCGTGGGCCCTCCTCGGCGCTCTATGGCGCAAGCGGCGCCGGGGGTCTCTATAATCTGATCAGCAAACGCCCGACGGAAGAGACGCTGCGCGAGGTGCAGATCCAGTACGGCAGCCATGAGCGCTACCAGGGTCAGTTCGACTTCTCCGGTCCCGTGAACGAAACCGATCCCGTCTACTACCGCCTGACGGGCCTTCTCCGCGACGCGGATACCGAGCAGATCGGCGTTCCCGACGACCGCGCCTATATCGCGCCTGCCTTCACGTGGAAGCCCGACGAGGACACTAGTCTCACGATTCTCGGTGAATATTCGCGCACCAAGACCGGCGGCACGGCAGCCTATTACTACGACACCGCGACGGGCAAGGTCACCGACTTCTTTGCCGGTAGTCCCGCTTTCAACGACTCGGTGCAGACGCAAGGGCGAGTCGGCTACGAGTTCGAGCATCGTTTCAACGATACGTTCACGTTCCGCCAGAACGCTAGGGTTTCGACTCTCAACATCGATGCCGATTGGGCCTTCGCCTACGCTCCGAACGCCGCCGATCCCACATTGATCGACCGCAGCGCAGGAACGTTCGATGAGCGATTGACGGCCATCGTGATCGACAACCAGCTCGAGTCGAATTTCGAGACCGGCGCCCTCGATCATACGCTGCTGGCCGGCGTCGATTTCACCAAGCTGCGTTGGCGCTCGCTTGATGGCCGCGGCGTGTCGCCGCCGCTCGACACGAATGACCCCGATCGTGGCGATCCGGTGGCTGCGATAGATTTTCAAACCCGTGTCGTGCAAGACCCGTGGCAGGTCGGCACCTATCTGCAAGACCAGATCCGCTACGACGCCTGGACGCTGACGGTCGGCGGTCGCTACGATTGGGTCTCGACCGACACCGACACAACAAACCTCCTAACCGATACGGTCACCGCAGTCTCTCAGAAAGACAAGGAATTCTCCGGCCGTATCGGCCTGACCTATGAGACCGACTTCGGCCTTGCGCCCTATATCAGCTACTCGACGGCCTTTGCACCGAATGCCGGCATCAACCTGGAAACGAACCAGCCCTTCAAGCCGACCGAAAGCACTCAGGAGGAAATCGGCTTCAAATATCTTCTGCCGAACAGCAACACGCTGATCTCGGCTGCCCTCTTCAATATCGACCAGAAGAACGGGCTCTACTACGAGGTCGTGAGCCTGTCGTCGGGACCTGCGAACATCCAGGTTCAGCGTGGCAAGCTGCGCTCCCGCGGTTTCGAGCTCGAGGCCACGACAAGCCTCGACAACGGTCTTTCGCTGACCGCCTCTTACGCCTACACCGACATGAAGATTATCCAGGGGCCGGCAGGGACGGTTGGCAATTATGTATCCTCGGTTCCACGCCACATGGCATCGATTTGGGCCGATTACACTCTGCCGGAAGATGGCCCGGGCGCCGGACTCGGGTTCGGCGCAGGCGCTCGCTTCATGGGATCGAGCTACGGCAACGACGAGAATACCCTCCGCAACTCCGCCCGCGTTCTCTTCGACTCTGCTGTCCACTACGACTTTGCCGCCTTGGACAAGAAGTATGATGGCCTGCGGCTGCAGGTGAACGCTACGAACCTCTTTGATCGGCGCGAGCCGGTCTGCACGGCCGGCTTCTGCTACCGAGACCAGGGCCGCACCGTAATCGGCTCGCTGCGTTACAACTGGTGAGGCCATGGCGACGGCGGGGCGCGAAAACATGGTGGAAACCGGCGGGCCGACGCCCCTGTCGGCCGCCTTTTCCGGCCCGCATGCCTGGTGCAACGAAAAGATGGTGCTGTCGGCGGACCTTGCCGACGGCATTCCGCTGCCCGAGTTCTTCGCCTCAGGCGCCTTCGATCGTGGGCTTTCGCTCTATGCCGAGACGTCCGGCGCCAGCGATCGTCGCGCAGTCGCCTCCATGTGGTCGCTCTTTTATTTCTCCGCTCTGACCATTCCTTATGTGGTTGCTCGGGTGCTGGACCATCAGGAACTCCCCGTCGTCTTCGACGACATGACTGTGACCCTCTCCGCCGATGGGCTTCCCCGCGCTTTCGGAGTCGCGACAGCCGGTGAATGGCGGGATGCGGGCGAGATTTTCGCGATGATCGGCCCGCTCATGGAGGAGCACCTTTCCAGAGTGGTGCCCTATCTCAAGGCGACCGGCGGCATATCGCCCAAGCTCGCCTGGAACAATGCCGCCGTTTACATCGATTACGCGCTTCGCACGACCGGACCCGAACCCTTGCATGAGCAGGCGGGCGCCATGGTCGGCTGTCGCCTGATGCCAAACGGCGCGCCAAACCCCTTCTTCGATTGCCTGCGGCACGAAGAGGAGGCGGACGGGACGCGCGTCTGTCGGCGCAAGATCTGCTGTCTCAGGTATCTCCTGCCGGGAGTCCCGAGCTGCGGCAGCCTGTGCGCCCTTCCCAGCCAAAGGAACCAATAGTTTGCTTCGCTTGCTCCTCACGCTTGTTCGCGCTGGCGCGCTTCTGCTCGCGCTCCTTATCTCGCTCACCGCCCGAGCGGAGACGCAATGGCCGCTGACGATCACCGACGCGGTCGGCCGGGAGGTCACGATCCCCGCGAGGCCAAAGGCGGTGCTGCTGGGCAGCGGTTTCAACCTCGTGGCACTGTCGCTCATCCATCCCGATCCGGTCAACCTGCTCGCCGGCTGGTCCGGCGACATGAAGAACGACAATCCGGAAATCTACGAAAGCTTCGTGCGCAAGTTCCCGAGGCTTGCGGACGTGCCGCTGATCGATGACGGCAGCGGGCCCGGCCTCTCCTTCGAGACGATCCTGACGCTCAAAGCCGACCTTGCGGTTCTCGCCAATTGGCAGGCTGATACCGAGCCCGGCCAGCGCGCTATCGAATACCTCGAAAGCACCGGCGTTCCGGTCGTCGTCGTCGATTTCAACAACGAGCCGCTGAAGAACACACCCGACAACATGCGCCTCCTCGGCAGGATCTTCGAAAGAGAAGCGCAGGCCGAGGACTTCGCCCGCTTCTACGAAGAGCGCCTCGCCCGTATTCGCGACCGCGTCGCCAAGCGCCCCGAGCCGGGTCCGAAGGTGCTCATGGAGGCCTTCCCCGCGGCGGATCGCTGCTGCTGGGCCTATGGCGTCGGCGGCCTCGGCGAATTCATCGGCGTCGCCGGCGGCCGTAACATCGCCGAGGGCAACTTGCCGCGTCCCGGCGGCGTGATGAATGCGGAAGCGGTGATGGCCGAAAACCCTGACGTCTATATCGCCACCTCATCGCCCGGCGGCAAATACAGCGGTTTCTCGATCGGTCCAGGGGTTGCGGCCGAAGAGGCGGAGCGGACATTGGCGGAAGCTGTCGACAAGCCGGTAATGGCAAGCATCGCAGCCGTGCGCAATGGACGGGTGCACGGCCTCTGGAATTTCTTCAACGCCATTCCGCTCAACATCGTCGCGGCCGAGGCCCTCGCCACCTGGCTGCGGCCGGACCTTTTCCCCGACATCGATCCAGCGGTGACGCTCGCGGAAATCAACCGGCGCTTCGCTGCGGTTCCCTTCGAGGGCAGCTACTGGATCAGCCTGAAGGCATCGAAATGATCCGCTGCGGCTGGCGCCCGGAAATGCGAGGCAGGCCCTCCATCCGAAAGCGGCCGCGCCACTCCATTGCCAGTTGCTCACCACCCTATATAAGACTCCGACAGGAGGACTTTGATGCTGTGGCTGGTTGCGTTACCTCTGGGCGTGGCGCTCGTATATCTTGCGGCGCGCTACGGCCGATTTCGCAGTTGGCTGGAGCCGGTTCTGTCGATCGCCGTTGCGCTAGCGCTCACCGCCGCCTTCCTGGTCTGGCTGAGCGAAGGCACCCCTGAACAGGCTCCTGCGCCCGCTCCGACCCCGCCCACGGCCGGTCTCGCAGCTTCCGATATCCTGCTCGAGAACATGAGCTTCGAGCCTAACCAGTCACGACGCAGCTACCGCGTTCGCGGCACCGTCGCCAACACATCCGAGGTGGCGCTCGAGTATTTCCGCCTGACCGTCACGCTCGAGGATTGCCCGCAAGGCACCTGCAGACGGATCGGCGACGACACGGCTCTCATTCTCGTACGAGTGCCCGGCGGCCAGAGCCGCCCGTTCGAGACGTTTCTCACCTTTCCTTTTAGGCTCGATGAACCGCCAACAGCCCCGAAGTGGAGCTACAGGGTGAGCGAGGTCAGGGGCGCGGTTGGTCGGTGAGTTTGCAACCGCTTCGCACATCCCCGCCCCTCGCAGCTGGCTTGCGCTACGGACGGATGGCCCCTCCCCAACCTCTCCCAACACGGGGGACGGGCTTTCAGCGCGCAGCGCTTAGCCCAATCCGACATCCCACAGTTGACAACGGCTGGAACAAAAGTGCGGCAAAGGAGCCCCTCCCCTTGTGGGAGGGGTTGGGAGGGGAAAAAAAGGAACGCCTCAACAATAGATCCTGAACCGCTCGCGGATTGCCCGGTCGATCTCCGGCGCAATGACGGACGGAGCGGCCTCCGCGAGGATGCGGTTCTTCCTCTCGATCGCACGGGCGACGAGGTCCGGTCGGCCTATTTCCACCCATTCCTTTGGACTCGTCCGGTCGGCGACAACCGGGTAGATATATTCCGTCTGCATGAGCCCAAGCGTTTGCGGATGGCCGAGATAGTGACCGGGACCGTCCAGGCAGACGGAACGCATCGTGTCGAGCGAAACCGAATCCTCCGTCACCTCGATGCCGCGGATGCAGCGCTGCACCTGGCCAAGCAGGTCGTCGCCCAGCACCAGCGATTCCAGGCAGAAGCCGAGAAGCGAGGCATGCATGCCGACGGCCTCGTAAACCATGTTGAGACCCGAGAGCCCCGCCATGACATTTGAGATCGCCTGTTCCCAGCCGGCCTGCATGTCCGGCAACTTCGCATCGGCAATGCCGGCGGCAGCCCCGCCGGGCAGGCGATAGAACTGGTGCATCTGCGCGCAGCCGGCAGTGAGCAGTGCCTGCTCGCCCGAGCCGCCCGACATTGCCCCGGTTCTTAAATCCGAAACGAAGGGCCAGGTGCCGAAGACGGCCGGATGGCCGGGCGCGAGCGCATTGACATAGACGACACCCGCCAGGCATTCGGCAACCGCCTGGACGATCGCGGTCGCAAGCGGCGCCGGGGCGGTCGCCCCCGCCTGTCCGGCAGAAAGGAGCAGGACCGGCATGCCGCCACGGATGCACTTCTCCATGGTGATGCAACTTTCCTCTGCGAATTTCATCGGCGGCACGACGAAGCAGTTGGAATTGGAAACGAAGGGTCGCGCCCGCCACTTCTCCTCTCCGCCGGCGATCATATGGATCAGATCGAAGCAGCCCTCGACATGCGACGGATCGGAAAAGCTGGTGCCGACATGTTTGGTGGTGCCGGCGCAGCACGCATAGAGCGTATTGATGTCCATCAGGAAATTGTCCGGAATGTCCCGGCAGACCATCGCGCGCTGGAAGAAGTGCACATTATCGAGATGATGGACGAGCTGCGCGGCATTGAGCAAGTCCTTCGCCGTCGACTCGCGATATTCCCGCTTCTCGACGTCGACGACGTGCACTGCCGCGCCGGCAGTGCCGTAATAGACGCGGGTGCCGGTGAGTTCGAGATTCTGTTTCGGATCACGGGCGTAAAGCGTGATGTCGCGCGCGGCGATGGCGAGCATGTCCTCGACCAGCGCGCGGGGAAAGCGGATGCGCCCGTCTTCGCCGAGGATAGCGCCGGCGCCGGTCATGATCTCGATGCCGGACTTCGGCGCGTTGGCGAGGCCGATCTGCTCCAGCGCATCGAGCGCCGCTTCGTGGATGCGTTTCACGCCCGCCTCGGTCAGCGGCCTGTACTGCCCGCCGGAAAGGCCGGGGCGAACCGGCCGGATGTTTTCGGGGAGCGGAGCCGAACGAAGCGCGACACGCGCCGCCCGTCCGCCGGACCGTCTCGAAACCGCAACTGCGCATTCGTCAGCCATCGTCATGTCTCCAAAAATGCGGCCTACGCCCGCACCCGTTCCGCCTTCGGGTCGTACATCGGCTTCAGCGAAGCCTCGGCCTCAACCCGCGTTCCGGCGATTTCGATCTTGTAATGCGACGCCAGAAGGTCGGCTTCGCTCTCCCCTTGGCACGGCACGTAGCCAAGCCCGATCGCGCCGCCGAGATGATGGCCGTAATTCCCTGACGTGATCGTCCCGACGATCTCGCCATCCCGGACGATCGCTTCGTTGTGGAAGAGCAGCGGCTCCGGATCGATGAGCCGGAACTGCACCAGCCGGCGCGCGAGACCCTTTTCGCGCTTGGCAAGCACCGCCTCGCGGCCGATAAAATCGCCCTTGTCGGGCTTCACGGCGAAGCCGAGGCCAGCTTCCAGAACGTGATCCTCGTCCGTGATGTCGTGGCCGAAATGGCGGAACGCCTTTTCGATGCGGCAACTGTCGAGCGTGTGAAGGCCGCAGAGCTTGAGGCCGACGTCCCGTCCGGCGGCCTCCAGCACCTCGAAGACATGGGCGGCCTGGTCGGTGGAGACGTAAAGCTCCCACCCGAGCTCGCCGACATAGGTGACGCGGTGGGCGCGGGCGAGCCCCATGCCGATCTCGATCTCGCGCGCCGTGCCGAAGGGATGCGCCTCGTTGGAGAAGTCGTTCGGGCTCACCTTCCGCATGAGCTCACGAGCATTCGGCCCCATGACACAGAGCACGCTTTCGGCGGCGGTGATGTCGGTGATCACTACGAACTCGTCGCGAAGATGCTTGCGCAGCCAGGCAAGATCGCGCTGCAGCGTCGCGCCCGGCACGACGAGGAAGAAGGCGGTCTCCGAAAGTCGCGTGACCGTCAGGTCGCTCTCGATGCCGCCGCGGGCGTTCAGCATCTGGGTGTAGACGATACGACCCGGTTCGACATTCATCTCGTTGGCGCAGAGGCGCTGCAGGAAGGCGAGCGCATCGCGGCCTTCGACGCGGATCTTGCCGAAGGACGTCATGTCGAAAAGCCCAACGCCACCGCGAACCGCAAGATGCTCCTCGCGCTGGTTCTCGAACCAGTTCTGCCGCTTCCAGGAATAGCGGTATTCGCGTTCCTGGCCTTGCTTGGCAAACCAGTTGGCGCGCTCCCAGCCGGCGACTTCGCCGAAAACGGCGCCGCGGGCTTTCAGATGTTCATGAATAGGCGAGCGGCGGACCGCGCGGGCCGTCGCCATCTGCCGATAGGGGAAATGATCGGCGTAGAGAAGACCAAGCGTCTCCGACACACGCTCCTTGAGATAGGCGCGGTTCTTCTGGAAAGGCTGAGCGCGGCGGATATCGACCTCCCAGAGATCGAAGGGCGGTTCGCCGTCGTTCATCCACTGTGCCAGTGCCATGCCGGCACCGCCGGAGGAGACGATGCCGATCGAGTTGTAACCAGCCGCCACCCAGTAACCTTTAAGCTCGGGCGCTTCGCCGAGATAGTACCGATCGTCCGGCGTGAAGCTTTCCGGCCCGTTGAAGAAAGTGTGAATGCCGGCCGTCTCCAGCATCGGCATGCGGTTGACCGCCATTTCGAGGATCGGAGCGAAATGGTCGAAATCCTCTGGCAACTGGTCGAAACAGAAATCCTCGCGAATGCCGTCCATGCCCCAGGGCTTGGCCTTGAGCTCGAAGGCGCCGATCAGCATCTTGCCGGCATCTTCCTTGTAATAGGTGCACTCGTCCGGCACGCGCAGCACCGGCAGGCGGCTCAAGCCTGGGATCGCCTCGGTTACGATGTAGAAATGCTCGCAGGCGTGCAGCGGCACGGTTACGCCGGATTGGCGGGCAAGTTCTCTGCCCCACATGCCGGCGCAATTGACGACGTTTTCCGTCTCGACCGTGAAGCTCTCGCCGTTCTGCTCGCACGTGACGCCGGCGACGCGGCCTTCCTTCTGCAGGACCGACGTGACCTTCACCCCTTCAATGATTGTCGCGCCGTTCTGCCGCGCACCCTTGGCAAGCGCCATGGCGATATTGGCCGGATCGCACTGGCCGTCGAGTGGCAGATGCACCGCCGCCTTGACGTCGGAGACGTTGAGGTGGGGGTAGAGCTCGTTGACCTCACTCGGAGTGATCTCGCGAACATCGACATCGAAGGCGCGCGCCAGCGAGGCCTGCCGGTAGATCTCGTCCCTGCGCTCTTCCGTAAGCGCCACCGTGATCGAGCCGTTCTGGCGCATGCCCGTCGCAATGCCCGTCTCGGCCTCGAGTTTCACGTAAAGGTCGGCCGAATATTTCGCGAGACGGGTCATGTTCTGCGAGGCGCGGAGCTGGCCGATCAGCCCGGCCGCATGCCAGGTCGTGCCGCAGGTGAGTTGCTTCCGTTCCAGCAACACGACATCGGTCCAGCCGAGTTTCGACAGATGATAGGCGACCGAGCAGCCGGACACGCCGCCGCCGATGATGACCACGCGCGCCTTTTTAGGGATGGGCTTCGTCATGCCTTCAATCTTTCGTTGGAGGGATCCCAGAGCGGCTGGTCCAGCTGGACGGTTGCCTTGAAGCGATCGCCGAAAATCTCGACCTCGATCTCCCGGCCGGGTACAGCGAGGTCGGCCCGCAGCATTCCAAGCGCGATCGACTTGCCGACGCGATAGCCCCAGTTGCCGGAGGTCGTCTCGCCGACGACCTCGCCGCCCGACCAGAGCGTCGACATATAGGGCGCATCGCATTCGCCGGCCTCGACCGTGAGTGTCACGAAACGCTTGGCGACTCCCTGCTGCTTCTCGCGCTCCAGCGCCGCCTTGCCCTTGAAGCTCGGCTTCGACCAGTCGACGAAGCGCTCGAGCCCACCCTGAAGCACCGTGTAGTCGGTCGACAGATCGCCCTTCCAGGCCCGATAGCCCTTCTCGATGCGTAGGCTGTCGAGCGCTTCCATGCCGAAAGGCTTCAAGCCGTGTTTTTGTCCGGCTTCCCAAACTGCATCGAATATAGCGGCGGTATCACCCACCTTCGTGTGGATTTCCCAGCCGAGCTCACCGGCAAAAGAGACCCGCACGAGCTGGCAATAGCGTCCGGCGATCTCAGCCGTCTGATGTGTCAGCCAAGGTGTGGAAAGATCGGCCTCCGCCACTTCCGCGAGGATCGCGCGCGACTTCGGCCCGGTCAGGATTTGGCAGGCAAAATTCGCGGTCACGTCGTCGAGTGTGAAGGCGGCATCGGCCGGGCGGTGCTTCTGCAGCCACTCCAAATCATGCCATTGCGCCGCAGCCGCGGTGATCAGGAAGAAAAAGTCGTCCTCGATCGTCATCACCGACATTTCCGTGACGATACGGCCCTTGTCGTCGGCGAAATAGGCAAGGCCGATGCGTCCGGGCTTCGGTACGCGCCCGGTGATGAGGCTGGAGAGCCATTCGCGCGCGCCCTCGCCTTTCAGCCGGAAGCGTGAGAAGCCTGGCAGGTCGAGGATGCCGGCGGCATCGCGCACCGCCAGGCACTCCTCCTCGATGCGCTTCGCCCAAGGCCCTTCCCGTCCCCAGGTCTGCGTCGCCTCTTCGGATGTGTCGTCGCCGGGCTTCGCATACCACATGGCGCGCTCCCAACCGTTATAGGGCTTGAACTGCGCCCCGAGCGCGGCGATACGGTCGTGGATCGGCGAAAGCCTCTTCTTGCGCGCGGCCGGCCAATAGTGCTTCGGGAAATGCATCGCATATTCATGGCCGTAGACTTCCATTCCCTTGGCGATGCAATAGTCCTGGTCGGTATAGTCGGTGTAGCGCCGCGGATCGCAGGACCACATGTCCCATTCCGTCTGGCCCTCGGTCACCCACTCGGCAAGCACCTTGCCCGCCCCACCGGCCTGGCAGATGCCAAAGGTGAAGACGCAGGCCTCGAAGGCGTTCGGCACGCCCGGCATCGGCCCGATCAGCGGGTTACCATCCGGTGCATAGGGGATCGGCCCGTTGATGACCCGCGAGAGGCCCGCGGTGCCGAGGATCGGCACGCGCTCGACCGCGTCGTTCAGGTACCATTCCAAACGTTCGAGATCGTCTGGGAAGAGCTGGAAGGAAAAATCCTCCGGAATCGGGTCGTCAGGCGTCACCCAATGGGCGCGGCAATTCCGCTCGTAAGGTCCGAGGTTCATGCCGTGTTTTTCCTGCCGGAGATAATAGGAGGAGTCGACATCGCGTAGGAGCGGCAGCTTGTGGCCCACTTCCTTCGACCAGGCCGCAAGCTCGGGGATCTCGTCGAAGAGAATATATTGATGGCTCATCACCATCATCGGCACGTTGCGGCCGAACATCTTGCCAACTTCGCGGGCATAATATCCGGCGGCATTCACCACATACTCGCAGCGGATTTCGCCCTGCGGCGTGGTGATCACCCATTCGTCCTTCTCACGCCGCGCGCCCGTGACGGGGCAGAAGCGGACAATCTTCGCACCCAGGTCGCGGGCGCCTTTCGCAAGCGCCTGGGTCAGCTGGGCCGGGTCGATGTCACCGTCATAGGGATCGTAGAGCGCGCCGGTCAGATCATGCGTCTCAAGAAAGGGATAGCGGCCGCGCATCTGGTCGGGCGTCAGGACATCGAGCTCCATACCCTGGTAGCGGCCCATGCCAACGACGCGCTTGAATTCCTGCAGCCGCTCCTTGGAATGGCCGAGGCGGATCGATCCCGTCACATGATAGTTCATCGGATAGTCGACGCGCTGCCCAAGCTCACGGTAGAGCGAGGCCGAATAGCGCTGCATGTTCATGATCGACCAGGACGAGGAGAAGGTCGGCACGTTGCCGGCCGCATGCCAGGTCGAGCCAGCGGTGAGCTCGTTCTTCTCGAGAAGCACGCAATCGGTCCAGCCGGCCTTGGCAAGATGGTAGAGCGAGGAGGCCCCTACGGCTCCCCCGCCGATGATCACGACGCGTGCGTGAGACGGCAAATTCGACATGCGCTGCTCCCTCTTTGTCGCGATATTTGACGAGGAGCGGAGTGCCATCAAGCACGTAGATCAGCCTTTATTGATCGAAGAATTCGATTAGATTGGTTCCTGCGGGAGACAAGGAACGCCACGAACATGCAAGCCGACCTTATCGAGACCTTTCTGGACCTGATGGAGACGCGCAGTTTCAACCGCACCGCCGAGCGGCTGAACATCACGCAATCGACCGTCTCCCATCGCGTGAAGGCGCTCGAGGCGCAGTTCAACCGCAAGCTCTTCACCCGAAACAAGGGCGGGACCGTCCCTACGGCCGCCGGCCTGCGCTTTCTCGATTACGCGAAAGCAATGCAGAATCAGTGGCATGAGGCGACCCGCGCAGTGACGAGCGCCGGCGCCCTGGAGCGTTCTATGCGGCTCGGCATCCAGCATGATCTGGCGGAAACCCTGGCCGGCCGCTGGGTGGCAGCAATCCGCCGCGAACTGCCGACCACGGAGATCTATTTGGAAGCGGATTATTCGAACCAGATGAACCGCGATCTTGCCGCCGGAGAGCTCGACCTCGCGATCCTCTATACACCTCATTTCCTGCCCGATCTTCATTATGAACGCATCGGCGAACTGCATTACGTCCTGGTCAGCACCGATACTCGCGCCATTGCCGGCGTGAAGCCTGAAACCTACATCCGTTCGAGCTATTCGCCCGCCTTCGACCGCGCCCACCGGCTGGCGCTACCGCATCTTTCAGCCGCTTCGCTCGCTGCCGGCCAGAATATGGCCATCTCGGGCCTGCTGCGCACGCTCGGCGGCGCGGCCTATGTGACAAGGGCCACCGCCGAACACCTCTCCGGAAGCGGAGTCGCAGCCATGATTGCCGACGCGCCGGTCATTCCGCAGGCCGTCTACGCTGCAACGAGCCTTCGCACCCGTCATGCCCACCAGCACCGCAAGATTATAGGTGCGATGGAGGGTTTGCTCGCCGATGTGGCGGCGCCGTAAGGCAGGTTAGAATTTGCCCTTGAACTCGGCCTTCAGCCGGCCGACGTCCGCGGCCGTCACCCCTTTCGGGTCGGTGACTGCCATCCAGGAGTCGATATAGTGCTCGGGTGCGTAGACGTGGCCGTAGCCGATCGGCGATGTCGTGGCCAGCGCCATGTCGGCGAGCAATTGCAGCCCGGTGACGACTGGGAACCAGCTCAATGCCGGCGATACATCCGGCCCGCGCGGCGCCTTCATCCAGTCGGGTTCGCGATAGAAGGAGCGCGGGTCGAAGAAGGTCACCGGGTCGCTTGCATATTGCAGGTAGACGATGCGCATCGCACCCCATCGGGCACCGGGAATCTCGAGCGAATTCTCCTGGTTCGTGAAGCGGATGATCGAGCTGTCCCGGTAGCGCGGCAGCCAGGCGGGCGAATCGGGAACGCGATTGGCCGTCACGGAAAGCCAGAGCGCGCTTTGAAAGGGCGGTCCGCTCCAGAGCGCGCCCTGGAAAGGATCGCTGATCACGTCGAAGAGATCGACGGAGCCTTGCGAGTTCATCGCCCCGAGGCTCAGACCATGCAGATAGAGCTTCGGACGCCGGTCCTTCGGCAGCGTCGTCCAGTAGCCGTAGATCTCGTCGAAGAGCGCATTGGCGACTTCTGAGCCGTAACCCGGCTCGACCAGCAGCGACAGCCAACTCGTGAGATAGGAATATTGCACCGCTACGCTCGCAACATCGCCATGCAGCAGATATTCGAGCGTGTCGAGCGCCGCCGGATCGATCCAGCCGGTGCCCGTCGGTACGACGATGAAGAGCGACTTGCGCTCGAAGCCGCCGGCGCGTTTCAGTTCTTCGAGCGCCAGTTTTGCCCGATCCTGAGCGGTCTCCGCGGAATTCAGCCCGACATAGACGCGCACCGGGTCAGGGGCAGCACCGCCGAAGAAGGCGCCGATCTCGGCTCCCGTCGGACCGGAGGCGATGAACTGGCGCCCCTGCCGACCAAGCTCGTCCCAGTTCAGCAAAGACGCGTCGCTGCCTGTCTTGGCGGGATCGACAGGGGGTGCGATATCGGGATCGATAAGCGCATCGAGTTGTTGGAAAGAACTGTCCGCCGCACGAAGCGCGAACTTGAAGATCACCCCATTCGCCACCGACCAGAAGAGCGCGAGGGCGATGAGCCCGCCAAGGGCGTTGGCGATGGGTCGCGTCAGGAAATATTGCAGCCATCGAGAAAGAACGCGGAAAGTCAACCGGAACAGCCGCGCCAGGAAGACGAGCGCGACGAAAAGCAGGCCTGCAACGAGGCCGATCCTCAACGGTTCCGCGCTCTCGATCGATTCAAGCCCCATGAGATGGCGCACCGTGTTCTGCCAGCCCGCTGCCTGCCACAGGAAGACGGCGGCGGCCGCGATCGAGACGATCGCCGCGGCGATTTTCAATGTGCGCGCCCGTCGCACCGTCGGCTCCGGAAGTTCGAAGAAGGACCAGAGCCAGCGTAGAAACACGCCGATCGCGTAGCCGGCGGCAAGAGAAAAGCCGGAGATTACCGCCTGAATGAGATAGGGCCGCGGTATGAGACTTGGCGTCAGCGAAACCGCGAAGAAGAGGACCCCGACGAGCAGCCCGCTCGTGGAGAATGAACGCAGGAGGCTCAAAAGATGACGCGGAAACGGCCTCGGCAGGTCCGTCTGCTGAACGTGTTCCATCGCGGACCTCCACTTCGCGTGCGTTGTCGCCGCAATACTCGCTGATTGTCCGGCGCGAGCGACGCGCTGGCGGCAATGTCGCTTTCCGCTCCCCCACAGTCAACCATGCCGTCCCTCGCAGGGCGGGGAACCGGGGAGTCCTGGTCGGATTCCGCCCTAGATTCTGCGCTCCTTGATCGTGTTCATCACGGAGCTCGTTTCGATCGACGCGACGCATTTGAGCCGGGCGATCTTCTCCTTGATGAAGCGCTCGTAATGGTCGAGACCGGCGCTCATTACCTTCAGCACATAATCGCGCGAGCCGGTGACAAGATGGCACTCAAGCACCTCCTCCCAGCCGCGGACCGCCTCCTCGAACATAACGATCTCGTCCTCGTGCTGCCGGCTCAATCTCACCGTTGCAATCGCCGTCATTGTCCAGCCCTCGATCGCCGGATCGACGAGCGCCGTGTAGCCCCGGATGACGCCTGTTTCTTCCAGCCGCCGCAGGCGGCGGAGGCAGGGCGACGGAGAAAGGCCTACGCGCTCGGCAAGTTCGTTGTTGGTGATCCTCGCGTCAGAAATCAGCTCCTTCAGAATCCGGCGATCCGTCTCATCGGCAATTTTTTGCGCCATATCGTTTCTGCTCCGGCAAAAAGTTGCGCCACATCAAAACGAAGTGATCGCAAATAGCAAGGATCGGCCCAGGCGTTTGGTATAATTTAGCTGGTAGTCGCGTCCCCTGCACCGAGGAGAGAACCATGACCGCGCCGCACCCGTCCAAGACCCATATCGGCAACCATAAACTGCATCCGGAAACGCTGATGCTGAACTATGGTTACGATCCCGAGCTTTCGGAGGGCGCCGTCAAGCCACCGGTTTTCCTCACCTCCACATTCGTCTTTCACTCGGCTGAAGAGGGCCGCGACTTCTTCGATTTCGTCTCCGGGCGGCGCGAACCGCCTGCCGGCGTGGGCGCTGGGCTCGTCTACTCCCGTTTCAACCACCCGAACAGCGAGATCGTCGAAGACCGGCTCGCCATCTTCGAGCGGGCGGAAGCGGGCGCGCTGTTTTCATCCGGCATGTCGGCGATCGCAACGACGCTGCTCGCCTTCGTGCGTCCCGGAGACGCCATACTGCATTCCCAGCCGCTCTATGGCGGCACCGAGACATTGCTCGCCAAGACCTTCCGCAATCTCGACATCTCCGCCGTCGGCTTTGCCGACGGCATCGATGAGGCGGCGGTCAGTGCCGCGGCGGAAGAAGCAATGAGTAAGGGCCGTGTCGCTGCGGTCCTTATCGAGACGCCCGCCAATCCCACCAATAGCCTCGTCGATATCGCCATGATCCGCCGCATCGCCGACCGCATCGGCGAGAAACAGGGCGCCAGGCCGATCGTCGCCTGCGACAACACGCTGCTGGGACCGGTCTTCCAGCACCCTATCGAACATGGCGCCGATCTCTCGCTCTACTCGCTGACCAAATATGTCGGCGGCCACTCCGATCTGATCGCCGGAGCAGTGCTCGGCTCCAAGGCATCGATCAAGCAGGTGAAGGCGCTTCGCGGCTCGATCGGCACGCAACTCGATCCGCATTCCTGCTGGATGATCGGCCGGTCGCTGGAGACGCTGTCCGTGCGCATGCAGAAGGCGAACGACAATGCCCGCATCGTCGCCGAATTCCTGCGCGATCATCCGAAGGTCGAGCGCATCCATTATCTGCCCTTCCATGACGAGGCGTCTCCGGTCAGCCGCGTCTACGCCGCGCAGTGCAGCGGAGCCGGTTCCACCTTCTCCTTCGACATCGCAGGCGGCGAGGAGGCGGCGTTCCGCTTCCTCAATGAATTGCAGATTTTCAAGCTCGCCGTCAGCCTTGGTGGTACGGAGTCCCTCGCCAGCCACCCGGCTGCGATGACCCATTCCGGCGTGCCGATCGAGGTGCGTCATCGCATCGGCGTGCTCGAATCCACCATCCGCCTGTCAATTGGCATCGAGCATCCGGACGATCTCGTCGCCGATGTCGCCAATGCTCTGACGACCATCTGATGCGGTGGGGGCGGCGCCAACTTAATGTGTTAGGATGACTTAATGCGTTAGGATATTGACGATGTTGCCGAACGGGTCGCGCAGAAAGAAGCGCCGCACGCCCCAGGGCTCGTCGGTGATATCGTAGACGACCTCTGCGCCCGCAGCCTTGGCACGCTCATAGACTTCGTCTACGTCGTCCACTTCGATCGAGAGCGCCGGCACCGGCGTTCCCGATCCGCCTTCGGTGGCGAAGCTCACCTGCGGCACGGCGGAGCCGCCCACCGCCGCATAGGTGACGAGCCAGCCGTGATCCATCACCACCTCGAGGCCGAGCAGATCCGTGTAGAAATGGCGCGCACGTTGCGGATCGGACACCTGAAGGTTTGGCATGATACGCCGGACTGTCATTTGACCCTCCCGAATTGATGAGGCCGCCCTCACCGCCCCTGCACTTATAACAGAGCCGGCAGCAATCAAGTGACAACGGTCGCGGCAGCCGATCAGAGCGACAGGATGAAGAGTATCGCACTGTCGTGACCGCCAGCGCCTCAGACGCGCGCGAAGCCCAACACGAAAAGGGCGAGCGATGCGATCGAGGCGAGCGTTCGGACATGGTTCCACCAGACCCAGTCGGTCAAGTAGCGCTGTTGCCAGAGTTCGGTTGCGGCCTGGCCGGGAGCGGCGGCGGCAAGCGCATTGTTGAGCGGCACGTTGAAGACCATCGTTACCACCAGCGTGCCGATGAAATAGACGAGCCCGCCCGCCGCCAGCAGACAGCTCCCCTCCCCGCCCCAGAGGGCGGTAACGACAAGGACTAGGCCGAGAAGCGCCGTCCCCATGAGCGCGGTAAGGAACAGCGGATTCTGGATCACTACGTTGATGGCGTTCATCGCAGCGATACCCTTTTCGGGCGGCAGTCGCGACAACGCCTGCATGATGCAGACGGAAAAAACGAAGAAGAGGCCAGCTATCAGACCGGAGCCGATGACGGCAGCAAAGGCCAGGACGGGGATAAGGGCAATCATCGCACAGTTCTCCAGATACGAATCGCAGCCTCTGCAGGCACGGTGTGCAAATCACACGGGCGTGTACTCAACTGAAGAGATAGCCGACCGTCGCGCCACAGTCACCAGTGGTCCTCTTCGAGGGCGATGCGAATGCGCGGAAAGCCGCTTCACACTTTCAGCATCCACTCGATTGACATCGCCAGCGCGCGAACCTAATCATCTCTGATCGGTTGGTTCCCGGAATGCGAACGCTTTTCGGGAGTAAACGGGAACGTGACGGATGGACCCACACTGGGCATCTCAATCACGGCCGACCCCGCGACTGTAGAGCGGCGTGAACTTGCCGTTCCGGAGCGATCCGGAAAAAGCCACTGGGAGGGACCGCGAGAGGCGGTTTGACCTGGGAAGGCGAGGCAAGTCCCTGGTGTCTCACCTGACGCCGCGAGCCAGGAAACCTGCCAATCGATGCGGGCATAGTGCCCATCCGGGAACATCCCTTGCCATCACGGAGGTTGTCATGGCTACGTCTACCGTCTCGAGCATTCCGCTCTCCCTCAGCGATCGTCTGACCGCGGGCTTCGTCGCCCTGATGATCGGCGCTTTCCTCGTCTTCGGCGCAGGCCTCGCAAACTCGGCGGTGCTGCACGACACCGCACACGACACTCGTCATGCCTACGGCTTCCCCTGCCATTAAGCGATGTGATGGGACGCTTGCCGCGTTCCACATCGACCGGCGGCAGACCGACTTCCAGCGTGAGGAGCATGAGCGCACTTGCCGTAGAGCATGCGCGCTTGCCGCTTCGCGTGCCGGCGTCGGCCTGCTTATATGGCAACGGGAAATGGCGCCTGCCGATGTCGCGAGGACAGCCCGCGCGCCGGATTGAGGAAAATTGACAATGATCGTCAAAACACTTCTGGCCGCGATCGTGGCCGGGCTGATATCGGGCGTCTTCATGACGGCCGCTCAGGAGCTACGCGTCACCCCGCTGATCCTCCATGCTGAGGAATTTGAAGGCGAAGCGCCGGCCGCCCCCAACCAGCCGAGCGGCCAGCAGCCGGCGGCAACCGACCATCAGCACTCGCTGAACGACGCCTCGCCATTCGGCACGATGCTGGCAACGCTCTCGCCGATTACCCCGGCCTATGCCCATGAGCACGAGGGAGGGCATGAGGAAGGCGGCGTCATGTTCGGCATGAGCCGCTTCTCCGGCACGCTTCTCGCCAATCTCGTGACCGGCGCCGGCTTCTCGCTGCTTCTGGCCGGCGTCAGCTTGGTAATCGGCTATCCGATCACACTTCAAAACGGTGCGCTCTGGGGCGCCTTCGGCTGGCTTGCCGTTCACCTGCTGCCCGCGATCGGCCTTCCGCCGGAACTCCCTGGTTTCCCGGCAGCCGAGCTCGGCGACCGGCAGACCTGGTGGGCTGCGACCGTGCTGCTCTCGGCCGTCGGCCTCTATCTGGTGGCGCTCCGCCGGGAGGTGATCGCCAAGATCTCCGGGCTTGCTCTGATCGCGGCTCCTCATGCCTATGGCGCGCCGCAGCCGCTCGATATCTCCAGCAATGTTCCAGCCGTCCTCGGCGCCGAATTCGCCGTCGCGGCTCTGGCGACGACCCTCGCCTTCTGGCTTGTCCTCGGTGTCGTCTCCGGCTTCATCAACGAGCGGTTCGTCAAGCCGGGTTAGCCGGCACGGCGCGGCACTTTCTCCCCGCCCGCGGGAGAAAGGTCGCGGCAGCGGGATGAGGGGGCGGAAAGTTCTTCTCGTTCAATCGCTTAAAGCGCCCCCGTCCCGCAAATGCTCCCGCAGCCGCTCCCGCCGAAGCTCCGGCTTAAGCAGCACGCACGTATCGCAGTAGCTGCCCCCGTCGCTGCGGTAGTAGAGGCAACAGCCGCCACGCATCCGGTAAGTCCGGGAAAGCACTTGCTCTCCCGGACCGCGGCCCGGCGCGGCGTCAATTCTCTCGTAGCACAGTTCCCGCGAATAAAGCGGCGAGCCCACGCGTTTGACGATCGCCAGCGCCCGTTCCATTGCATCGGCCTCGGCTCCTCGCCGCCGCCCGATTTCGAGGAAAGCGCCGGCGAGGCCGTCGGCGGCAAGGCGCCACTGGGCGCGGGACGAGAGCCCGCAGCGCCGCTTGATAAGCGCGATCACCGGTTTTAGCTGCGCGATGAAACTATCGTGGAAAACCCCGTCCGCATCCGTGGACGCCGCCTCGTCCGCAGCCCGCGGCAGTCTGGCAAGGAAATGGAAGCGGCCGGCCTCGACCATACGGCCTCCCACCAACCTCTGATAGCTTTCGAAGCGCAGATCCGTCACCTCAGGGACTACTCCGCCGACGAGATAGATCGCACCGGCAGCGAGGCCGAACTGATGGCTGTAGAAGGCAATGAGATGCGCCGCTCGGATCTTGTCGTCCATTCCGGATGCGAAACGATCCTGGTACGCGAGAACCGTTTCAAGGTCGGCCGAAGCCTCGGCCCAGAACGCCGCCAAGGAGCGGAATCCCGCCGCCCCGGTGGCAAGTGAACAGGCCACTTCCGCAAAAGCATCCGCGAGCCATGTGACGGCAGCCATAGCGCCCTCTTCCGCCGATGTGCCCCTGCCCTGCCGCGCCTGCAACCCCGCTTGCTCCCCTTCAGACCCGAGAAACGGGCGCCGAAAGCCAGCCGCCCTCGAAGCCGCCCTTGCGCAGCCCACGCGTGATCGCTGGAATGCCGCGCGTCAACTCCCAAATGAGCCCGCTTCTCCAGTTCTCGATCATCATAACCAATAGCCCCTGGTCAAGCCCGACGATCCTGTCATCCACCCAACCCTCGGGTCCCGCGCCTGGTAAGCTCGGATTGAAGCCGCCGGGAAGCCGTTCCTCGCTCATGAGTCCCGGATATTGCCGCATCAGGTGGGAGAGACTGGCGAGGCAAGCATCCGGCTCGAATGGCAGGCCTGCAAGCGACGCCCACGGGACAAGCGTTCCGTCGTCGGCGCCGAAGGGAGCGCCGCGCGCCGCGTAGCCCAGCAGTCTCTGCCAGCGTCCATCGCGGAGGCGCATCCGCCCTCTCGGCGCGTGGCAGGCGCTGAGTCCCCAGAGGTCGCGGCAATAGCCGGAGAAACCGTGCGGATTCTCCTCCGCATAGGCGCGCTGCAGCGCGATCGCCCGGCGCGTATTCGCGAAATAGTCGCTTGCCCTCTCCCGCATGCCTCTGTCGCGGATGCCGCGGAAATCGATCCATGCATGCGGAAAGAGGTGGATGAAAAGCGCCCCGGCATGGAGATGGGTCCTTTCCTCGACCGTCAGCCACTCGTGCGCGGTCGTAAAGGCTTCATAGTTTTCCGGAGCGATCGGGTGCGTCGGCGACCCAAGCGCCAGCACGTAGAGAAGCTGTGCCTCGCTGTAGCCGTGCCATCGGTGTTTCAGGAAGTGCCCGGGCGGCCGCCAGCCCATCGTCACGGTGTCGCCGCGATTGAGCGCCCAGGTCCAATCCGCCCTTTCATGGAGCCGCAGGGCAAGAAGTCGAATTTCCGCTTCATTCGCGCTCGCCCCCGTGA
>Ga0214543_1001111_pt1 | contig 50445 bp, 44 predicted proteins | sample CNSS2metaG_FD_160094 | JGI IMG/M metagenome (GOLD analysis project Ga0214543, IMG submission 160094) | Root nodule microbial communities from cowpea collected in UCLA plant growth center, Los Angeles, California, USA - CNSS2 | ecosystem: Host-associated > Plants > Roots > Nodule | place: USA... | reverse complement strand
TAGTAATATTGATTATAACCATTTGAAGAAATATTTCTTCTAATTATTAGAATCATATCACTAATTTCTCTTCCAGGAACAAGGGTAGAAAACAGGTTGAGTTGTTGGGCTCATGAGAAGGAGTGCGATAATTAATAACAAATTGGGCTCTTCCCTCTTTATTCCTTTTTTTTCTTTTTTTTTTCATCACTCTTTTTTTTTCTTTTTCTTTTCTGAAATTAAAGTTTGAAAATCTTTGAAGAAAATAATGTTTCACATTTTTTTTATTTTTTTTGAAAATAAATTTATTTACCCGGACGAAATTGGGTGTTGATAGCTGCCCCTCTTTACTTATATTTTACTAGATAATATGAAAATTTGATTTTTTCATATTATCATAATAAAAGATAAGTAAAGATAAAAACACTAATTTCGTTCGGGTTTCAAAAGAAGACAAATTTGAAGACAGACTTGACCATTCAAAAGGAGATGGTCAGCATCTGAAAGGAACTAGGTGACCATTACCAAGTAGAGGGTCCCAATTCGACACACCTTTTTTTTTTACATTTTGAAATATAAAAAGACCAATCCCGAGGAGAGTGGCTATATCTAAAGGATTCAATGACCATTACCATGTAGAGGGTCCCAATCCGAAAAACCAAATTCTTTTTGTATTTTGACTTTTTGAAAAAAAAGATTAGACCAATCCTGAGGAGAGGGTCTATATCTATAAAAAACAGTGACCATTACCATGTAGAGGGTCATCATCTGACAAAAGAAATCAATGACCATTGCCTCGCAGAGGGTGATTTAAAGAGATCGATGACCATTGCCTCGTAGAGGGCCTCTATGTGACATAAGAAATCAATGACCATTGCCTTGCAGAGGGTCTTGATGTAAGGAGATCGATGACCATTGTCTCGCAAAGAGCCTCGATTTGACATAAGAAATCAATGATCATTGCCTCGCAGAGGGTCTTGATATAAAGAGATCGATGACCATTGCCTCGCAGAGGGCTTTGATGTGACAAAAGAAATCAATGACCATTGTCTCGCAAAGGGTCTTGATGTAAAAAGGAGAACCTGAATTTTGCTTTTGAACTGTTGACAAACACCAAGTGAATACCTAACGTTTTTTAGACTTAAACAAAAAAAAATGTTGCTGACTTTTGTTTGAAATGATTTTCAATGATTTTGTGGAGTATGATGAATGATTTGATGATGCATGAAATGTTATGATTTTCTTTTTGAAACTATATGATATGCTTGCATGGATGCGTGAATGCATGAGTGAAATTTGCTCTATTTTTTCATTTTTTCATTTCTTCATAAATATAAGAAATGTTGGAGGAGTTATGCATATGCACACGTTATAAATCATTGATGATGTATGACATGCTATGATTTTCTTTTTAAACTTAGACGATGATGCATGCATGGATGCGTGGATGCATGGGTGAAATTTGCTTTATTCAAAAAGATGAATTACTCATGTATGCATGACTTGGTATGATGTATGAATTTTTCTTTTGCATTTTTGTTTAAAACAATATTCGAATTGATTCCCATTTCATTGTTATTTCTAATTCATGGAGTCATTCTACTTTGATTTTTTTTATTGAAACACTATTTCAATGACATGCATGAAATTGCGAAGGGCTTGAAAAGGTTTGGATGAGGTGATGAAGATTAACTAGGGAGTTACCCCAATTTGAGTTGGTCTCGGGACACAAAATGTGTTTGGGCTTTCCTAGTTATTGATGGTATGATAGAGTGCGTATTTATACTCGCACCTTGCAATATCAATGCAATCTCAACCTTAATTGTAATGAACAATATAATGGAGGAATTGGTTATGATAGCAACACATTATGAGAATCAAATCATAGTAAATCAGAGCACAAAATCAATCCCAATTAGTAATATTGATTATAACCATTTGAAGAAATATTTCTTCTAATTATTAGAATCATATCACTAATTTCTCTTCTAGGAATAAAGGTAGAAAGCAGGTTGAGTTGTTGGGCTCATGAGAAGGAGTGCGATAATTAATAACCAATTGGGCTCTTCCCTCTTTATTCCTTTTTTTTTCATCTCTCTTTTTTTTTCTTTTTTTTTTCTAAAATTAAAGTTTGAAAATCTTTGAAGAAAATAATGTTTCATATTTTTTTATTTTTTTTATTTTTTTTGAAAATAAATTTATTTACCCGGACGAAATTGGGTGTTGACACCCCCACATGCTCCCTTTTGGCTCAAAAATTAACTTTTTAGACTCCTTTTTCACTTCTCTTTTTGGAGAGTCCTTTGTCTCATTTTAGTCTATAAATAGAAGGCTTAGGACATGTATTTTTCAGCTTGAATTTAGTAGAGAATTGCTGCCAAAATATGTGTACATCTTCTCTCCCTTGAGCTCACTCTAAATTAGCCTTCTTATTAGTATACTATAGCTTCTTTCCTTCATAACCATTATCATTCATAGAGCTCTCCATCTTCACGCAAGCTTCCATGGAGCCTAGAAGAAGCCATCATGTGGTATCATGAGCCTTGGTTACTCTTGGTTTTGAAGACATAAGTGTTTCTTCTTCTTATTATTCTCAATTTTGTGTTGTTCATCTCTTCTCCTACTTGTCTTGATGTGTTTATATCGTTTAAGTTGTGTGTCCATGTCTTTTTACTTTGGTTCAACTTCATTTGCTTCATCTTGAACCATCTTTCTGTGTTTTAGGTGTCATATTTGGTATTTTCGTGCGGCTTTTAATTTTTTTCTTGAGTATTTGTTGATTTTGTTCGGTTAAGTGTTCTTATTCTTGAGTTTATTTTGATTTTAAGATCTATATATTTTGTACATAGTCATGTTTAGTCCATATATGTCATTACTTCCTTGTTTGACTTCTATTTTGCTTTGAATTTGTGTTGTTATCTTTGGTATGGTGGTGTGTGTTAATGCTGCAGATTTAACACTTGAAATTGAATCTCTATTCCCTTTTAGAGCCTTGGAAATGAACCTTCATATCCAAGGATACACTAAGACTAACAAGACATTTATGTCATATAGCCTACGAACATGGTACAACATGAAAACATCATAATCAACACATTATTTTCATATTTAACATTATAGAAACATGATCTTCAAGTGGATCTTCATCAATCTTCATCAACCACATATGATCTTCATGCACTTTGCTTTATCAAATTTTTGCACCAAGGTTGCTTGTGCTAACAATATGGATGCATATGCATGTTTGCAAATGCAATATTTATAGATGAACACATTAAATGCACAATTAGTTAATTGAATTGTATAGATTTATTTCATTTAATTCTCTTTAGGTTATTAAAGTATAGTAAATGCATTAGATTTCATAATCAAATTAAAGTATTATGTTTCCAATGAGTTTCCATGAGTAAATCAATCAGTTCAAATCATGTAAGGTGCATGCACATTGGAATCATGCAACACATATGCTTTATGGTCAACGCATCTAGAAAAGAACCAAATAGATGATGCAATAGTTGTTAAATGTGTATGTACCTGATCACGTGACCATTGTTTGGACCTAATCAACTTTTGAATATATTTTATTCAACTATTTGTTGTTTAAATGAAATCAACACATAGATTCAAAAAATCAACACACTAAAAATTCATCAGATATTAATTCTCTGCATACAGAATCTGGTTAAGAGAAATCAACACATAGATTTGATAAATCAACAGACTAAAATTTGTAAAATTGAACTTCCTATATCCAAATATTGTTTAAGTGAAATCAATGCATAGATTTGTAAAATCAGCAGACTAAAAGATGTGCCAAATTATGTTTCCTTCACACAGTGACTATTTAAGTGAAATTAATGCATAGAATTATAAAATCAACATACTGACTATGACAGTTCACATTTATGCACACATTAGCTTATTTAAATGAATTCAATGCATGGGTTTATAAGATTATCATGTTAGAAACATATCAGATTACGTTTTTCATATGCAATATGCCTAGTTTAGTTCTTAGCTTGTTAAATCTATCTAGAACTAATGGTTTTGTGAACAAATCAGCTAGTTGATTTTTTGTTTTAACAAACTTAATTCCACAATCACCTTTTTGTACATGATCTTTAATGAAGTGATGTCTTATCTCAATATGCTTGGTTTTATAGTGTTATATTAGATTTTTAGTTAGATTAATTGCACTAGTGTTATCACAATATAAGGTACCTTTACCAACTTCACTCCATAATCCAAGAGTTGATGTTTTAGCCAAATGATTTGAGCATAACCATGACCAGCTGCTATATACTCTCCCCCAACTATAGAGAGTGCCACACAAGTTTGCTTCTTACAATTCCATGATATCAAGCTTGAGCCAAGTAGGTGACATGTTCCATTTGTGTTTTTCCTATATATTTTGCGTCCTGCATAGTGAAAATCTGAAAACCACTTAGAGTTATCTTAGAATCACTTGGATACCATAATTCAACACTGATTGTCCCTTTCAGATACTTAAGAATCCTCTTTGCAGCTTTATAATGTGACTCCTTTGATTTTGATTGAAATCTTGCACACAAGCATACATTAAAATGAATATATGGCCTACTTGTTGTTAGATAGAGCAAAGAACCATTCAACCTTCTATATTTGGTTGATTCAACTTGCTTCCCAACCTCATTTGAATCCATGATACAGTTTGTAGCAGTTGGAGTGGCAACTTCTTTGTAATTCTCCATTTCAAACTTTTTCAGTAGATCAAAACAGTATTTTGAATGTTTTAAAAATGTTCCTTACTTGAGTTGTTTGACTTGTATCCCTAGAAAGTAGGTTAGCTCACCTATCATAGAAATTTCAAATTCACCCTGTATAGTTGCAACAAACTCTTCACACATAGAGTTATTATTTGAGTCAAAGATGATATCATCAACATACACTTGAACAAGTATAACATCACTTTCATGTTTTCTAATGAAGAGTGTTTTATCAACAACACCTCTAACATATCATTTTGATAAAAGAAAATTGGTTAGCCTTTCATGCCACTATCTTGGTGCTTGTTTCAATTTGAAAATATGATTAGGATAAAGGTGATCTACAAAGCCGGGAGGTTGTGATACATACACATCTTTATTTAAGAAATCATTCAAGAATGCACTTTTCACATCCATTGGAGACAATTTAAAATTACACATGTAAGCATATGCCAATAGTAATCTCATAACTTCTAACCTAGCAACAGATGCATATGTTTCATCAAAATCAATGCTTTCCTCTTGATTATACCCTTGAGTAACTAGCCTAGCTTTCTTTCTAACTATGTTATCATCTTCACCCATTTTATTTCTAAACACCCATTTAGTACCAATTATATTCATGTCATCACTTTTAGGACTAGAGACCACACATTATTTTTTGTGAATTGATTTAGTCCCTCTTGCATAGCAATAACCCAATTACTATCATTTAAAGCATAATTCACATTCTTAAGTTCAATTTAAGACACAAATGCAACATGTTCATAGTAAGTAAGTTTGTGTCTAGTGTATATTCCCTGATTAATATCACCAACGATGTTGTCCTTTGATACTCCTTTAGGTTCAATCCACTCCTTAGGTAGGTTATTGTGAACTGTTGTTTCAGTCAACTATTTTCCTTTTCAACTAATTGATTTACTATTATAGATTGCTTCTCTAAAAGCAAATCTTCATCATTTGCTTTCTCTAACACTTGATCTTGTAGTTTTGGGTTAGTTTCATCAAATACCACATGCATGGACTCTTTAACAGTCATTAACCATTTGTTATATACTCTATATGCATTATGTAATACCCAGGAAAACTTAGAGTATTAAGGTGAAGTTATGAAGTGGCTGATGTTTTAATAAGAACGCTTGTTGGTGTAATGATCACATGGTCTAATGAGGGACACATGGAAGAATTGATTGATTGATTTAACTTGTTGTTTTATTTATTTTAATTATTTTATTTAATTATGACATGTGGAATATGTGTGTTTTTAAATATGTGGTGCACAACATATCATGAGAAGGCATGTAGCTTAGTGGTTAATGTGTATGTTTGGCATGGGTTTGAATCCTGGTTGGTCTAGAAAATGCTTGTATTTATTTCCCTTTTTTATTTTTTTTCTCTCTCCTGTTTTTGTTGGTCATGTGTGTGCTCTATACGTTACTGGTTGTTTTCCTCTATTTTTTTGCTCTCGTTGTTGCTACCATGAGAAAGAAGAAAGAGCCAAGATTTTAACTTTTAATTATAGATTCCTTAGTTAATGTTTGTAACCTAAAAAAGGAAGGAAATAATCGTGGTTTGAATGCTAAGGCTTTAGTAGATGGGTGTAGTGACGACCACGTAGGGAAATCCTCTAAGTTATTTAGGTTTCTTAAAGGGCTTAGAAGGAAAAGGGGAGGAGGGTGAGATTAAGGAACCAAAAGAAAGACATGAACTGCTGCTGAGTGGAAAATGAAAGCTTAAAGGTTGCTGAATCAGGTAAAGGGAAGCTTGACCTTGTTTTTTCTTCATTTTATCTTTTGTTGTTTGACGAATAAGGTTTGGAAGAGTATGCATAGGTCTATGAAATGTTGATGAGTGTTGTCTTCATCCTTCTTTGCTTTCTAGTTTACGAACATGTCATTGGTGTGTGTATACCATGTTTTCGTTTCTTCCTATTCTTCGTAAGGGTTCTTTACGCTAGAGTACTATGTTTTGGGAATTTTACTCTCAAACCATTTATGAAGGAATGCTATGAAACCCTTTCCATGGTTGAATAGTTGGTTTACTTGAAGCCTCACACAAGTAGATAGGTGCATCCCTTGAATGAAGTGCAACCTTTACACTAGTTCTTTCTTGTGGCCCGGAACCTAGTTCGTGGTGGTAGTTTCATTGTGGTTTGTGAGAAAGCATGTGGCTATTCATTGTTGGTGTAGGTTGGGCGAGACCATTCGAGATGCTAGTTTTTAACTTGGATGTGTGGTACAGGTTTTGGTTCCCATAGTGCGGTAAATTTCACTATGTTGGTTGTTTTCTTTAGAAACCTTTAGCATGCATAGAAGTAGGTTCATGCATGTATTCCTTGATTAAGGATTAAGTTGGTCATTTTTAGTTTTTCAAATATGGTGATAAGTAATATTAAGAAAACATGTAGAAGATCCCCACTGGACATTAAGATAGTAAGCTATCTAGATGCGAATGTTCACTTCTAAAGGTTCTAGAGAAGGAGAATGATGGATTGAGTTACAAATCAAAACAAAAACAGAAACAAAGCATATAAATTGAATAAAAGTAGAAGCAAACAAATACAAAATGGAAAAGATAGAGAGTGGAGATGGAGATGAAGCACATCGCTCTTAGAGGAGGCCATAAGGCTAACCAACTCTAGAGATGAGTGATGGGTGCCGCCACTTGCATAGCAAGATAAGGCTAAGTGAAATATCTACTTCTATGGAGGAATCTCACAGGAATTATTGATACACAACGATGTTTTTACTTCAAAATGTTCAACTCTTTTACATGTAGTAGAGCACCTTGTATATGGAAGGGTTTAGGGGGCTATAAGCAAATAAACATAAGTTCTAAAGGATTACATAGCAAATAGGAAATCCTACATTCTAGAAGGTAGGTTAAATGATGCAACAACAGGAATGTCATAAGCTTTCCAAGGAGGATTCTCAGCTAAGGGTGGTACCTCCATGTGGTCCAAGTGTACCACCAAGGCACACTTGCTTTTGCTTTCGCTTTTTGCTTTTACTTTATGCTTTTGTCCTTTCTCTCTCTTCCACATTGGCTCCATGATAACATTGTCATTGACGCGATCAAATTAATAGTACTTATCTATAATAACCTTAGTATTGTTAAGATATTTGTCAACAAAATAGACAAAGTCGTCTTCCAATAAACACGAAAGGTTAATCAAATAAAATAAAAAAATAAAGAAATAAAGTTGGAAAAAGGTAAAAAGATATAAAACAATGATAAAGAAAATAGATTAATTCCACTTTTTTTTCAAAATAGATCCATCATCGGTATCTAAAGATCATTGCTCGATTAATTATTGGTGTAAATTTGCAAATTAATCAATGTAAATTCTCAATTAATTGTTTAACGTTCTCACTATTAACCAAAGTACATTCTTAATTAAAAGTAAGAATTTTGTAGATTAATCATAGTAAATTTAACCAAAGTACATTCTCAATTGAATATTACTATGCCTAATCATGTTTATTCTTTTGCCTCTAATATCAAGTTAAAAGTTAATTAACCAAAGTACATTCTTAATTAATTCTTGTTAAAGTTTTCACCTTTAATCGAAGTACATTCTCAATCATTGACAAAAGCCCATTTAATCACATGAAAGTTTCTAAATTTAATCAAAGTACATTCTTAATTAAAATTACAAACCCTTGAACTCATATGATTGATATGTTATGTAGATTTAATACCGTGTTAACTTGCCACAATGTAAAAATCATTACTTTTACTTGATTTAGATATAAAAGGCATAGAAAAATATAAATCACAACAATAATCAAATGAACAAACCAATTATTGCATTCTAACCTTAGAATCCATAATGAAATTACAATGGAACCAACACTTGAAGCTTAACACTCAATGAAATCAAAATAAAATAAAAATAGGAGAAGAATGAAGAGAGAGAATGAAATTAGGCCTCCCTTAAAGGGTTCCTAAATTCTGAAGTATGGAGCTTCCCCTTTCTACTTCCCCTTGGTCTCTTTATATAGGCCTTGATTGGACTTAGACTTTATCTTTTCTTATTGCTAAAATCTTTTATAAGTTGATATAATATCTTTCAAATAATTAACAAATTTTATCAGTTTTAAAAATATCTGGAAGATATTCTCAATTGATATTATCTAATTAATCATCTGAAAATATCTAAATAATTAGAAATAACTACATATTGTCCAAAATTTCAATTCAACCCTTGCAATCTTGCAGTCCAATTTGTAGAGAAATAAAAAAAGATGAACAATTGCATTTCAGTCCTTTTCTTTACCAGACTTACAATGTTTGACCAACTTTAACCTGTTGACTGTCTATTGATAGGTGCCACATGGCAACCTTTCTCTCTCTCCCCTAGAATGGTAGAGTGTACAGGCTGACACTGTTCACATTACGTGGACTGTTTTAATTATGATTGTTTATAATTTGTTCAAATAAGTCTCTATTTTAGTTAAATTTGTTCAATTTAGTCTCACCCTCCACTTCATTACCCTCAACCTCCACTTCATCATGACTCTCACCATGGACTCCTTTGTCACTGTAAGACCCGTGAAAATTAATTAATTAAATAATTAATTAAGTAATAAATGCGGGTGGTGGGAAACTTTGAAGTCATTAAATGTTAATGGGTTTGACGTGGAAAAGTACTAGCTCAATTGGTTGAGAGTACTTTATATGTGTGAGAGGACTTGGGTTCAAGTCCTATGAATGCTTGTTGTGTGTTGCTTGAATTATTCTTGTTTATCTTTGGATAGTATATTTGTGAATAGCGAGTGATATTATAATTATAGAATTATAATAGTTATCACTAAATGTGAATTGGCATAGTGGTTATGCTTTGGCCTTATGAGTGGAAGGTCACGGTTTCAAACCTTGGTAGACATGAATTTACCTTTATTTTTGCCAACTTTAGCTTGGAGTGAATGTGAAAAGGTGGCACAGTCAAAAGGGGTTGAAAAACCATTGAATAATTACCCTTGAATAGGAATTAAAACCACCATAAAGCTTATTTTCAAGAATTAAAACCACCATAAAGCTTATTTTCATTTTATTTGTAAACCCTTAATGGAGACACATATAAAAGGGCCAATTTGAGGAAAAAGAGGGTTTGGTAGTGCTAATAGTTGAACTTTGAAAAGAGCACGAGTTTGAGAGTGATTGTGCAAGGGCTGAATTGGGAGAGAGGTGAAGCAAAGCCTGGGTGAACTAAGGAACTGTCATTCTTCTCAATTTTAATCAAGTTTCCAGGTTAGGGGAAGCTGCCATTTTGTGTATAAAAATTTAATGTGTTGTACTGTGTATTTCGTCTTTGTGATTCTCAATTGAACTCCAAATAGTGTGACTTCAGTGTATGCGTATTGTGATTGAGAATTGGTATACTTGGTGTTGTGGCCAAGCCTTTATGTTTAACATGATTTGGATGAGGGTTTTGATCTTGGGGGTTATTGATGATTGTATACTCGATTTTTGGTGTAGTTCAGATGATTAGAAATCATGATTTTGAGTTTCTGGCCACTACATTGTGTTGGTAATGATTGAGTGCCATGGGTTGGCTATTTTCACGTGTGATCAGAGGAGAACCTCTGCAATTTCACCCAAGCGAGTCTATCTCGCCTAAGCGAGAGTTGCAGAGTCTCGTTTTGGGTTTTGTTTCGCGTCTCTCGCCTAGGCGACATATGTCAGGGTTGAGCGACCAATACTCTCGCTTGGGCGAGAGAGGCTCGCCTAAGCGAGGTCGTGATGAAGCCTGTGCGTGTTGAGCGCGACTTCTTGTCCGGGCGAGGGGTTTTGAGGTGTTGAGCGATTAATACTCTCGCTTAGGTGAGAATGACTCGCCTAAGCGAGGTCACGATGAGACATTGGTGTTGATTTATGTTGAATCCTCGTCCAAGCGAGGAGTTTTGTGTGTTGAGCGAACGCAGTCTCGCTCAGGCGAGCAGGGCTCGCCTAAACGAGGTGTTGTGGAGTCGCAACTGGTTCATACCCGCTCAGGCGAGGTTGTTTAGCCTAATCAAGACCGATGTTCTAGCTTGGGCGAATAGGCATGGCTTAAGCGAGAATGGCGAGGAGCCATGTTCTTATGCACTGTTTGGACTGTTTGCTTGGTATTTCCTAACTTATAGGAAGTTATATGCATGTGTTTGTGGTGTTTGGGCTTGAAGGACTAAGTCCATAGAATTTGGGATGTGCTTGGATTTTGTCACGAGTGAGGAGTTCGTGATGAGTAGACCGCATGCGGAACGTGAACTGTTTAGTTCACCGGAGATACTCTTGTTGGGATGAATGAGCGAAGGAGTTCATCTCATGCTCAACTTGAGAATGCTATGAGCGAGGGAGTTCATAGTAGGAAAGGCGGGTATGCAGTCCCGGTCCGAGCGAGGAGTTCGGATGACGGGAGAGGGAGTCCGTGAAGCAGGACTACAAGTGGGATAGGCTTGTAGGTTGGACCACGAGTAATGAGGGTCGTGGAAGCACATGAAATCCCAGATTTAGAGTACATGCATGAACTCATATTGGTTATGAGTGTGGGAAGTGGATGTTTTTTTTCTTACAAATATTTATGAATGGGATGGGAAATTATTTCATACTTATTTATGTGTATGTGAATAGCTCACCCTATTTGTTTTTGTGTGGCGATGATCGTGTAATTTATTATCCGGGAGCAGATGATGTTTCAGGTGAGCCAGGAGACGCTTAGTGACGGAGAGTGGGCTCAACATACGAGGGCCTTTTAGAACTATTTTTATTTAATTTCCATGTAATTTGATTACAGTTTTTATAGTTTTGGATTTTAATCTTAAAGTTGTATAGATGAATTTTTGAATATGTAGACTACTAATCCTTTAAAGTTTTTGAAAGTTTCTCGTGTTTTGGGAAACAGATTACATAATAAATGAGGTATTTATTTTCTGCCTTGTTTATTTATTTATTTATTATTTATTATTCATTTTAAGTAATATCCTACCGGGATGTTACAATCACTCTCACTCTCTATTTCATGACCCTTCACCACTACCGCCACCATCACCATTGTCGCCTCCACCACCACAACCACTGCCACCACCAAACTAAACCCACAACCACATAACCACCATGCAACCACCCCCTACAACCACCACCACCACTACCACATTAAAACCATATCCATCACCATTATCTTAAAACCCATACCACCGTGAGTGTCGTTGTTGTTGGTGGGTTTAGTGTAATGGTGGTGAATGTGATTTTAGTGTGGTAGTGGGGGTGGCAGTGGTGGTGGTTGTAACATCCCGTCAGGATATTACAGATTTTAAATAATAAATAAAGAATTATCACGTCAGCCTCATTTAATCATGCATCATTTCCCAAAACGCGGAAAATTTAAATCTTTTATTACTTCAATGATAATCCAAAATCCATGGTTTATAAAACTGGAAATAATATAAAAGCATCTCATAGAGTTTACAATTTATTTCAAAACCATAAAATAATAAAACTCCCAAGCTATCCCCGCTCCATCACTAAGCTTCACCAGAACCACCTGCAACAACATCATCTGCTCACGTGTACCGCGTACACGATCATTGCCAATCACAAGTAGATAGGGCGAGCTTAACAAAATAAACATATAAAAATGTATACATATATAAAACACACTTATTCTCATATATATATATATATATATATATATATATATATCATACAATCACCCCAAAGGAATTCCCTCAAGATTCCATATCTCATGGCCACAACCATGTTATTCGTGCTCTACATCTTCTAGTGATTCCTTCCAGATGAATTGTTGTCATACCTATCGGCCACAACCGATAAAGCACGTGCGGGAAATCATTGCTACGGATCATACATCATAACGCCAGGTGGAGTTCCCAAATACGAACATAGTTCGCAACGTCCCAAGACTACCAAACTCGTCCGTTAACTATTGAGGAGGGCAATCTATCTAGACCCATCCGTACTGGCCACAACCAACACACTCACACCGGGAACACTCGCCAACCCAAGCTCAACTCGAGGGATGCCATTTCGAGCTCAACTCGAGGAATGCCACGTTCTTAACCCCTATCCCAAGCTCAACTCAAGGGATACGTTCCAAGCTCAACTCAGGGAACACCAACAAACCCACCTTTGAAGTATCACTAAAGGGCTTATAGATCACACATGCAAAACCAACAACCCAAGGCTGCAGCAGCAAAAATCACCTGGCGGGGGACGCGTACCGCCAAACGCTGCCGCTTCCAGACTGCCTGGCGGGTGACATATCGCCAGGCGCGTAACGCCTCTGAAAACACCCACGTTGTAGATCCCGCTTGATGGGACTAGCCTCACCACCAGGCGCACTCGTTTCAGTACCCATTGTCGCTGTCGCTATCACCTGACAGTCTAAACCCGCCGCCAGACGCTATATCAGTACCTGCACAGTTCTGGTTTCTGTGTACTTCTACACAGATTTGATTCTTCAATCCAGGCATCAAGACTCACGATGCCTTTCACCAATCCAGTTGAATCGCTTTTCCAGTGGCTAACTTACTATCTAGTTTCCTACTTCCATCTAAGACCAACCATCCAAGTGTACAAAATTGGTTTTCTTAAAGTAAACCTTATTCATCACTACCCTAACACAATGCACTCACAATGCTTATTACTTAATATCACAATTAACTCAATACCAGATTCACTCTCTAGATCATGCACACTCTCCCAAGTTAACTAAATAACAACCAAGATACTCCACCTTAGGCCAAAGACACAAAACTACCTAATCTTACTACCACTTCTTATTGTGCCTCAACCCAAAGCAATTACACTTATTATTTAACAACATGACCCTAAGTAATTCCTCCAAAATAGCACCACACCATTTTTCCTTCCTTAATATTAAACATTCCTAGGTTCATCTAAATATCAATTAGTCCAATATACTTTAAGATCATTCTCCACTTGGCTAATTATATTTATATAAACCTATACCAATTGCGGTGATATTCCAGACCTCTACCACAATCTAATTATAGTTAATTTCCTTCAGCACCATTAAATCATTCCAATTTTCCCTAGTGTAATTCACACATCAATCCCCTAGGGCTCTGTTCAATCACGTTTCTTAATAATAACTTAGTATTAAATTAGTTTCCACGGACCCAGTTCCTCATAGGCACCTTCCAGCCATGCAGTTACTTAAATTGCGCTGCCGCCTGACGACTCATTGCATACCGCCAGTCAGTGCATAACCTTCTGGGAATTTCCCAGAATTTTTCCAACACCCTCGAAAACCCCAACAACTCCCAACCTCGCGTCTTTGTAATTTTCATCCAGTTCTCACTCGAAATCACTCATCATCATAGAGATTCACATTTGCCTTACACTGTTAACATTTTCCAGTACAATTAACCCCACGAACGTTCCTTAAACCACAAACCCCAATTTTTCCAACCATGAGAGCATCCCTTCACTGTTCCATTCAATCACACGCCCAATGCCGTGAAATCAATTGCCATTTGACATTAAAACATCCTTTAACAAGTAAACTTAGTTATTCCTTCGAACAAAACACCCCAGATCACAAAAAAACGTCAAATTTGAGCCAAAACTTGCTCGTGTCGCCCGGCGGGTCACTTGCTACCGCTAAGCGCTTCATACAAACCCAGAAAAACTGGGTGAATCCAAATGTGTTGCATAATGAGCTGCCTGGCGACTGTGCATAGCCCGCCAAGTGGTTTTTGGAAATTTTCCAGCCCCCTTGCACAACTATCCAACCAATTAATGTTTCATGCTGACTAATATAATTAAATGATTATATTATCTCACCACATGATCAACATATATTTAAAATAATAACAATTAAATAACACACAATTGGCATACATATGACTTGAATCCAAGTCTTCTCAACACAATCAAGTACTCTCAACCATTTGAGCTAGTACTTTCCACGTCATACAACTTAGAATTTAATGCCATAAAAATTCCCACTACCCGCATTTATTAATTAATCCACTATCCGCTTTAATTAATTAATTAAATTTTGTGGGTCTTACAATGGTGGTTTTAGTGAGGTGGTGGTGGTTATATTGGTGGTTGTGGTGATGATTGTTGTTTTAGTGTGGTAGTGGTGGTTGTGGCTTTAGTTTGGTGGTGACGATGATTCTAGTGTGGTGTTGGTGGTGGTGGCGACGACAGTGATGGTGGTTGCAATGGTGAATAGTTATGAAATAGAGAGTGAAGGTGATGAAATGGAGGGTGAAATTAAATTGAAAAAATTTAACAAAAATAGGAATTGATTTGAACAAAACATGAACAACCATAATTAAAATTGTCCACGTATTATGAACAATGCCAACATATATACTCTGTTATTATCAATCTAAACGACACTAAAAAAACGAAATTGATTCTAATTTAACAAAATATAAACTAAATTAAACATGAAAAAAAAATAAATCAAATTAAACAAAGTGAACAAAAAGTGACTACAATAGTATTTAAATTTATATTAAAAATATGATACCGTTAAATTTGATATAAAAATAATGATTTTTTTTTAAATGGATATAAAATAACAAAATTCGATTGACTTCGTCGTCATACCTAACACATATACTAATAGCAGCTAACCGGTGTTTCTGACATACAAACAAAAAAAATACAAAGAGAAGGAGCGGACATACTTTTCCATAATATAAGACGTAGCAACCCTATGGTTTTGGTTTTGGATGCTTACGTGGACACACGGTACGGATTCACCACATCACAACATCAGAGACCTTTTACTACAACCACCAACCTCATTGGCCGTCATTCTCCACACTGTCACAGCCATGTGACCATATCCACAGCGGGGAAAGCTCGTCACGGTCAGAGGCACGTGCACTGCATGTGGAACTAAGTATTGTACGTTAACGACAGTTATACCCCCGATAAAAAGATGAAAAGACTGAATTACCCTTTTTTCATGTACGACTGTACAAGTGTTTGAAGAGGAGATGGAAACGGAAGTTTCGTGTTTATGAACAGTGAGTGACTTGCGTTGTCCACATGGGTGCGGGCCCTTTTGTTTTTTATGCTGGTGTTTCAAACTACTTTACCACTCCACTTCTACTGTAATTACCCTCTTCTTTCTTTGCACCTTCTCTGTTGATCTTACTCTGAGATTTCAACCCTTTTACTGTTCTACTTCCATTCCACTATAGTTTTGGCTTTCTAGCCTCTCTGTTCTTTGCTGGTTGGGTTTTCTTACTCTTTTCACTGGTAATGGATAACCAAGATCAGAGAAGAATTGAAACTGCAGGTGCTTTTTCTTCGCATTCTCATCACTTTTTTGTTTTCTCCTTCTCGCTATCTTTTCCTTTCCATGTTCCATTATTATATTATTTCTCTTTCTGGGTTTTGTTGGGTAGGTGTTTTGGTATGAAAAGTCTTTGCCTTTCTTTCTGGGGTGTCTGGTTTTGGAATCTGTGTCCGGCTCTTTTTTTTTGGACTTTTCTCGAGGTGAAGATTTTGATGGTCTTTTTTTTTGTTTTGTGATTTGGATGTTGAAGGACACGACAGTCATGCGGTCCATTTGTGTCACAAATGTGGATGGCCATTTCCAAATCCACATCCAAGTGCCAAACACAGGCGTGCTCACAAGAAGATCTGTGGAACCATTGAAGGTTACAAATTGTACGTCTCCGAGGGACAGCACAATTTAAATGGCTCAGATGATGAACATGTTTCTGATGATGATCGCAAAACACCAGGTGATTTTCTTTCTTTTGTGTAGCATCTTAGGTTTGATATTGAGAAACTCAGGAAATGAAGTAAATCTAACTAATCCTGACTTTATATCTACGGCCTTCGAATTATCATACATTCCAAAATTGAAGGTTTGGTAATTTGTTATTATTTTATTAGGTTTGGTTTTGTCAGTCACAAATTCCTTGGACACAGGCAACAATGAGAAGGGCAGTGCAGGAAATGGAGAGAAGTTTATTAGATCGGAAGATGAGGTGTTTTCAGATGCAGTTGCAGACTTTTCAGATAGTGGATTAAATCCAGATGTTAAGGAACGGTTGCAAGATAGTTTGGACTCAGGAGCTGATATGGAAATGGTAGACATAAATGTACCTAAATTTTCAGGAACTTCTATGGACAAAGATTTGACTGGTGCGAAGATAGGTTTTACACCACATTTCCTTTTATTAACTTGACTAGGTTTTACTTTATTTACCGAGTATTGGCATGTGGTACGGTAAAATGTTCATGCCTGATTATTTCATGATTAGGGAAAATATGTTCACATGACTGTTGAATATGAGCGTCAATACTGACATGATGCAACTAAAAGTGCACAATTCCTCCTGCATTCAATTGTTCAACGATAGCTAACTTTTTATGAGTGTCAGAATTTTGAGTTAATTTGTTACTGTTATAAATTTAGTGACTGAATTTCTTAGTCTATCAAGATGTTATGATATTATAAGATTGTGATTTATTCTCTACAGTTTCATAGAAATTATGAGTTTATATTATAAAACTGCCGATCTATGTTGAATGTAAATGAATATTTTCTTATGAATATGAGGTAATTGCAGCAGTGAAGATTTTACCTTGAGTATACCTTTTAAGTTAATTAATCTTGTAAAATTATATTAAATGATTTTTATGGATCTGACAATTTCTGAGTAAATAAGCATGAGGGATCCACATGTCTCAATCCAGAATTTCTTTTCTGTACCTTTCTATTTTGCAATTTTTATATATATGTAACTATTTTTTCAAACTTTACTAAATACTTTCAATCAAGAAAATCAGTTTTTGGATTTTCAAACTTTTGGAAAGATAATGATGCACATATCCCGGTTACCACAAGTGTATTGATGCACACACAACTACATTATTTTCCAAAATTGATATCCTCCAGTATTGAGTAGGCATTTTTTCATACAATTTCTCTCTTACTGAGTAATTTGTTTTTTCTCTGGTTCTATCATGGCTGATGGTCTGTTTTCAGATGCAGATATGAGTTCGTTAATTGACAAGTCAACTAATGACAGCCAAACTCAAAATCCTAATATTCTGCAAAATGAAAGTTTTGGAGTGGGAGACACAGTGGGGTTGCAAGGTCAATTGTCAGGCCCTACTGTGGACCCATTATCAAGTTCCACTGCAGCCCTGAGGACTGCAGAATCCACTACTGTGGACAGTGAAGTTTTTCTTGGTTTGTCCAGTGATTCACCTCCCGGCAAAGCTGAAGCCATGCCTGACATATTGCCAGTAAAGAATATCTATGCTGTTGAGAATGCGACAGATTGCAGTTTGATGTCTGCTACAAAAGAGACTAATTTGGAAGGAAAGGATGAGATTAATTCTGCTGGAGTAGTGGTTGAAATTGAAGAATCATCTGATTACATTGTCAGTGAAACATGTGGAGTGTCTAATATAGTAGTCAGTGATGTAGTTCGTGTGGAGCATCAAGTGGGTGATGGTGCTGTGACTAATTACAACAGAGACACAGTTGAAATTGTGGAACCATCTGATAGTGTTGTTGGTAAAATGAGTGAAGAAGCGTCTAAAATAGTAGTTAGTGATGAGGTTTCCTTGGATCATCAAGTAGGAGATGAAGCTGTTAATCTGGAGGGAGAGAATGGAGCTGAGTCCGTTTCTTTGTTCTCCCCAGACAGCCTTCCTCTAAAGTTAAACTCAAGTGTAATCACAGATGATGCTCAGGTAGAGTCTGCATATGTGGTGCAGTTTGCTACTTCCAATGATGATAAGATTTTGCATGCAAAGGGAGAAGGAAATGCTAATGTTGATCTGCTTCTGACATGCAATGATAAACCTGGCGATGGAGCACATTCTCAGAGTGAGTATGAAGACTTTAAAGATCACAAAGGTGTGGTATACCAAAATCCTTTCCCACACTCATCTGAGTCATTGAAATATGAGGGGGATGACATAAATGACAGAGTTACTCAGGAAAATAAATTTCATTATAACACAAGTCAATTGAGTGAAAAAAGTGAGGTCATCTCTTTGAATATAGATGTTATAGGTAGCATGGGGATGGAGATGCTCAACAGTGAGCCTACATCTAAAGAAATGCATGCTGAAGAGTATACTGATGTTTCTCTAGTGAAGCTCCCTGTTGAAAGTCATCAAACACCGGATGAAATTGTCCCATCTATGAATACTATGAAAACTGAGGAGAATGAGAGTCATATGATTCAATTTTCTGAAGTGCATGGAACTGATGATGGTGGTAAAAATTCTGCACACAAAAGCTTGCCAGAAGGTAGTTCAATAGGGCTGTCTAATGAGAATGAGAGGGAGGAATCCTTTGGGTCTGCAATCAGTGAAACAGTTAGTGTAATTAACATAATAGGTACCCCAAATCATCATGTAGCTTCAGAGGGCAAGGTTATTCGAGCTACTGGAGAAGATGCTATTGAAATTATGTTGAAAGATCTTCAACCTGATGACATCTTGCAATCTGAAGACAAGCTATTAGTGGACTTACTTGAGCATGATGGAGCTGATAAGAGTGATGCTGCTGATGAACTCGGAAAAAATGTACAAGGTCATGTGCTTCATGCACAGTATAAGGAAAACTCAATTGTAGCTGATACTTCATTGCCTAAACCTGCTACCAATCATTTTGAAAACCCAGTTATTTCTGAGTCTTCAGACATTGTGCTTGTTAGGCCGGTGAACAAATCAAGTGGTACAAAGTGCAGAGACATAAGTCCACTACTAGGTGCCCAGAGAAACACAAAAGAAGATGAAATCAATGTTAATATCAAACTAAATGAAGAATATAACAAATCTGTTGATACATCTACTGAGTTACATCAAGCACAAGATGTTGGACTATTAGTGAAGGCTGCAGACGACCTTGCTAGGAAGTATACATCTCCTTTAACTGCTGAACCTGATTCTGGGTTTGAAGATAATCCTGACGGAGAGCCTTGCAGGGAAGTGCCTAGAATCAGTGTTGTGCCTGTTCAAGATCAAACAAATAATTTGTTTAAACATGGTTCATCCAGAGTTGATGCTTCTGTTGACTCAGGTAGCCGGTGTGACAGTTTGGAAGGCAACTGGGGCTCTGTTTCAGGTATACTCTTGTTTTTAATAAAAAGCATCTGTAATAATTTGATTCATTCTCTAGTAGGGCTATTGTAATATGCCAGGGCTAGTCAATGAAACGAGGTAATATGATGCAGTTTTAAAGAGAAATTATGTGTTGATTAAAGAGATTTTTTGTTTTTTGAAAGACTGACATATAAGACATCGCAATGGAGCAATGACATCCCAACTAAGTTGTTCCCATCTTTCCTTTTCTTTCTATGTTGTAGTTAGAGATTAAAGATCCGTGATTCAAACACAATAATTACCTTGTCTCTGGAACAGTTTTTCCATATCTAATCTGTCCTACTGTGATCTCAACTGACAGGTGTGAAAATCCTTAATCTTCATCTAATTTCTCAGGACACAAATTGCGGTTCATACTATTCGGTGAAAAGATCGCATGTAGCAAATATTGTAGCATAGTTGATTAGAATGGGAGAGGTCTTTTAGATAAACTGATAGACATGAATGACACATACATACTAGCTATTATGCCTGTGTGCAATTGTCTAGATCTTTCATACTTACAAAGATGCGTGCCTAGATCTTGTCTCTCAGTGTTTATGACCAATTATATTAATCTTTTGATTTGGCTTCATCCATTTTTTCACCCTCATCCTTTGTTGGAGTGTATTTTCACAAGTGAATAAAGTTTTTTTCACAAGTGAGGTTTGTTGTCTACAAAGTGGTATCAGAGCTAGTTAGCTTAAGTGTTTGAGTGAGAAAAAGAGAGATCTTAAGAGTTTGAGAAAAAAAAGAGAGTGAGATGGCCAATCTTACAAACAATGTATTTTTGCCCAAGTTGACAAAGGCTGTCAACTATGACAATTGGAATCTCAAAATGAAGGCTCTTCTTGGTTCCCAAGAAAATTGGGAGGTGCTTGACGATGGTTTCGATGAACCAGCCAATACCACAAATTGGTCAAATGCCTAGTTCAAACCATTGAAAGAAACGTGTGTGAAGGACAAGTATGTACCTAGCTGTGGATGAGTCTGGCTTTTAGAAGATTTCAAGTGCCAAATCTTCAAAAGAAGCGTGGGATATTTTTGAGAAGGCGTATAAGGGGGTTGATTGGGTGAAGCAGGTGTGACCCTAAACACTTAGGAGCTTATTAGAGAGCATGCAAATGATGGAGACAGAAGGAGTAGCCGAGTACATAACTCGGGTTGAAACTGTGGTGAATCAACTCAGTAGAAACAGAGAGACATTGTCCGCCAGCCAAAATGTGAAGATTTTGAGGTTTCTAACAGATGGCTTTGAGAACGTGGTGTGTGCGATTGAGGAGTTCAAGGATATTAGTGTAGAGCCAACTGTTACTCTTAAAACAACTGTCAGTTTGTTAGCCTTAGTTAATATATAGCTGTTAATTTTCTGTTAATCAGTTAGTGTTGTTGTGTATAAATACATGTTATTACTCTGTTGTAATCAATCAAGTAACAACTATTCAATATATTTAGTTTTCTTTTGTTGAGAGTGCTTCTTCTTTTTAGTTTTCCTCTTTACTGTTAAAGGACTTATCAAAGCTCATAGTTGAAGAGCTTGCGGGATCTTTTGAAGCACACGAACAACAAAAGAAGAAGTGGGAGCCACTTGATCAATTACTCCAAACGAAGTTGTCAATTAAAGATGAGAAAGCTCAGAACACTTAACGCAGAGGACAATATCGAGGAGGTATAATAAGCAATCTTTGTAGTAGAAGCCATGGACAAGAAGAGAAAAAACATTCCTGTCACAAAATTGGTGCGAAAGAGGACAAGGTCCATGGAGAGGAGGTTGATCGTGCAACTCAAATGTTGAGTGTTTCAAGTGTGGCAAGTATGGCCATTATGCAAGGGATTGTTACTAAGACTAGTGTTTCAATTGCGGTAAGGTCGGATATTTTGCCAAAGACTGTCAGTATGAGAATGGAAGAGAAGAGACAACCAATCTCGTAGAAGAAGTTGAAGAAGAAGCGATGTTGATGGTGGCACGTAGCTCGTAGGTCAAGCACAAGCAAGTGGAGAACTGGCAAGACAGCTACGTAGAATGGAGAACTCAGCAAGACAACCATGTAGCAAGGAGAACTCAACAAAACAGTCGAGTAAGAGGAGAGGTCGAGTAGACAACCAAGTAGGTTGCATAGGCTAGTGAGACATGCAGATAGGTTGGACAAGATGGTGGAGCGTGTAGTTACCCCAAACAACGCGGTGGAGCATATGAAAAGCTTGAGTAGCCCGAAGGAGCAAGTGAACATCTCGGAAAGCTCGGTGAGGTGCCTAGGTAGCTTGGTAGAGCATGTTAATAGCTTGGATAAGTCGAAGGAGCAAGAGATGGAAAGCTCAATGGTGCATCTGTACAGTTTGAATGGCTTAGACATGTGCAGGGATAAGATTGTTATTCAAAGGTTAGAGATTGTAAAAGGTGATTTGCAACAACAAATTGAAAATGAGGTTAGAGGTAATGCAATTTTAAAAGCAAGCTTAAAGACAAGGAAGCAAGCTTTGCGAAAGCGGCGCTTGGAACTTGAACAAGATGTTTCACGTTTGCAAGAACAGTTGCAAGTAGTGATGGATCTGAGAGTTGCAATAGAGGTGCAAGATGAGGAGTGACAATTTGCAATGGATGAGGAGATAGATGCGATTGAGTGCAACAATACGTGGGAATTGTCTGATCCCTCAAAAGGAGGTCAACCTATAGACATGAACCTGGTTAAGAAGAAGTTGGCCAAAGAGAAGATCAAGTTGACTGCGAGGAGAGTAGAGAACAAGCATACTACAATGAGTCATCCATGAAGAAACCAAAGAACTTGTCTATTCATGTAAGGGACAAGCACAATGTGAGAAGGGTTATTGCACATGGAAAGTCCGGATGAAGAACATAGGAACTGAGATGAAGGATAAGAGAAGCATTTAAGGTTACGGGGGAGTTGGGTTGGGTTTTAGAATAAACTTAAATGAATTAGTCACTGGAGTCTTAATAGTAGTTAATGAGTTAGCCATTGTGGGTAGTTAATGAGTTAGCCGTTGTGATTAGTTAATGTATTAGTCATTATGGATAGTTAGTGTACTAGTCGTTTATAGCCATTTTGAATACAACGGTTAGGAATTGTGATCTATAAATTATATTGTGCATTATATGAAAACAACAACACAATAGTTGAATAAAGTTTTTTTAACAAGTGAGGTTTGTTATCTACAAAACTGTTTTTCCATATCTAATCTGTCCTACTGCAATCTCAACTGACAGGTGTGAAAATCCTAATCTGCATCTAATTTCTCAGGACACGAATTGCGGTTCATACTATTCGGTGAAAAGAAAAGATCGCATGTAGCAAATATTGTAGCATAGTTGATTAGAATGGGAGAGGTCTTCTACATAAACTGATAGACATGAAAGACACATACATACTGGCTATTATGCCTGTATGCAATTGTCTAGATCTTTCATGCTTACAAAGATGCTTGCGTAGATCTTGTCTCTCAGTGTTTATGGCCAATTATATTAATCTGTTTGTTTGGCGTCATCCATTTTTTCACCCTAATCCTTTGTAGGAGTGTATTTTCTTTGTCGAAAGTCAAAAGCGGATCCATCTCTTTGCGGTTATCCTTGGTTTGCATTATCTGCATGAAGCACTATAGTTAAAATACTTAATGACTATTTTTGAGTAAAACTTTGGTTTTTACCTTTTCTTTCATTATCCATTATGCAGTTCTATCAATGCAATCTGATGCACCGGTAGTTATTGATGCTGAAACCTTGTCATCAACTGGTTTGGTGGCATCAACGGAAGCAGGAAAGCCATACTTGAACAATTCAAAAGCTGCAGCTGAGAGACAGCAGTCTGATAAATCGGAAATGTTTGAGCCACCATCTTTCATGACGTTGGTTGAACCTATGCAGGTTAGCCCAAAAGCCACTGCTTCTGAAGTCCAGAGGGGACAGAATCCACAGCAATCAGATTTCACTTCACAGGCCGGTTGGTTTCCCACTCTAAATCAGGTTGTTGGTGAGTCTCAAGGGAGGAAGAGGAATGAAGAAATAATAGCCAAGGTGACAAACTGGAGCAACAGTAAGGAGCACACACCTCTGAAGAGCCTCTTGGGTGAGGCTGCCCATAGCAACAACAAGCCTAAATCTCCAAAATCGGTTGAAAACTCAGGGGGTGAGAAGAGTAGTAAAGTTTCGGAAAAGAATGGTTCTGGGTTGACCACTGTTAACTCCATTCTGGGTCCTGAATCCCCTGCAGCTCAAGTGGTAAAAGGAGAGGTTGCAAAAGAATGGAACTCTCCAGCAAGATATCCTGCAGACATCAAGAGAGAAAAAAGGAAGGTCAAGAGCAGACCATACTGGATACAACTAGTATGCTGCACATCAGTGGGTCCTCAGAGAAGGTAGAAAATAACCAGGTGCTGATAAGGCTCCCACAAAGTTCTCCACTCTGATGCTCTCATGTATTCTGGGCACTGACATGCTATTTACCGTATTTTTCTGTTTAGTTTGTCTTTAGGTGTATGTCTTGATCATGTTTCTTTTGTTCATTTTACTAGCCCCCTAGGAGTTTGCTTGTATATGTTGTTGACCTTCAGTTATTATTTTTAGCCCTGCAATATTTTCATTATTACTATACTCTTATTATGAGGCGAATCTTTTGGCCGGTCTTAGTTGTTAGAAGTTTTTGTCCAGAGACATGTATTCAGGTCAGAAAATGTTGTCACTGTCTGATATCATGGTTGAGAATAACTTACAGTTGCTGCCTGTTCATTGGATTCTGGTTAAATCCTTTCCGTAAGCAGATGGGCTTAATTGTGGGAAAAAAGTTTAGAAACCATAATTACAATTAAACCAAAAGATTCCGGATGTTGAAAATCCATTTTAAATGTGGTTATGTTATTTATTTTTTGTTTCAAAACTTTAGTTATTTTATAGGTTTGGTGTAACTATTTTCAGTGATATTCTTGTGAGTTGAGTGGTTAAGACTTCTTTTTAACAAAAACAACTAGAAATGAATTTTAAGTCTTAATCTCACAAAATTGATTTTTAACATTGTATCAGAGTCATTGTTAAAAAAAAAAAAAATTATTCTAGTAGAGATAAGGTCAATTCACAATATATAAGTATGATTTAAACTTCATCTTACAACCTGGTTTTGTATGATTAAGTTAGGCTTAAAAGTTCACTTCTAATATGATATTAGAGTCAAGTTAGAGCCTATCTTAGCAAATTTTCTTGGACATTTTGTTCCACCTGCTATCGAGCTGCTAACGGACCACCCACTAATTTCTAGTTCCACGTACGAGATGAATATACCTCGGGCGTGAGGGGTGTGTTAGAAGTCCCACATCGACTAGAAATAAGACAATTTCATAATATATAAGTGAGATGCAAACCTCACCTTTTAGGCTTAAAGCCCACTTCTAACAAAAACGATATTTTAACAAAGTATATTTTTGACAAAGTTGACAATGTGGACGTGGACACCTACGTGGTGGGACTTAAATGAATTAGTTTTAAATATAATTTAATCTAGCGTGGACAATGTTACTTCTCTTGTTGTCTTCCACATCCTCCACTCAGAAAGTAGATGAATGTGAACAAGTTCCTGGATAACAAGCCTAAGGGTTTTCTTATTGATAATAGTGACGATAGTGACGATATTGACCGTGACCTTGATATGGAACTAGAGCTTCTAACTATGATGAATATGCTAACTATGGATATGATGCCAGAAATAGACCGATTTTATATCACCTTTCACTTCGAATTAGCAAAAGCAATGTCTCCTTGCATAATATGGATTCCTAACATTCATGATCTGGATGTGACTGAGTCGAATTACTTATCCCTCGGTCTTTTAGTGAACTATCTCTCCAGGGATTGTGAAAGATGTTCCACTAAAAATATTCTTGTTATTGCTCTCTCTCTTGCAGAGGTTCTTCTTCTGGCGTGTTTTTCCTTGGTTGTGTCGTAGAAGAAAAGGGTATTGCTTTCGCGGGTTTGTGTTGGTGTTCGCTCCTTCCCTTGCAAGGTGGGCTTTTGAAACGGTAATGTCTTTGACAACCTCCACTCCCGGATCTGTAGTTTGTATTTGATTCCTTCGGCCTTCATCGGTATTTGTGTTTGGGTGTGTCGAAGATGACGTTCATTCGTTTGTGGTTACAGTGCGTTTTGGGTGTCAGGTGTTTCGATTGGAAGGCATTGTAGTGTTTCAGCATTGGAAGTGGAATCCATTGAAGTAGGAGGTAAGTTTTCATTTTGGGTTTAGGGTTTCGATTTGAAAGCATTTAGGATTTCGATTCGAAAACATTTTAGATTTAGGATTTCGAATGGAAACCATTGCAGCATGTTTTATTTAAAAAAATGCAGAAATTTATGGGAAGTTGGAGAGATTATAATCCCCTGTGATTATTATTTTCTAATTTTAAGCTTTAAAAATTGCCTCAATTTCATGCCTTTTGTAGGAGTTATAGACTTTATTTCTTGTGAGCACTCCCAGAGAAGAAAAAGAAGAGAAGTAAATGATACAAAGACTGTTAAATTGCAATGTTTGTGATGATAAATGGCATAAACATCGTATGTTGTTTCGCAATGTAATAGTAAGATGCATGAACAATATATAAATCTTCTACATGCACAAACACTGTAAGATGAGAATGACTTTAATAACAAAATCAGTGTTGGTGAACAGTGAAACAAAACTTAATGCAAGTAAAAGGTTGTAATGGTAATTGTTTATATTGAGAAGTTGGAATCAAGGTAGATGATTGTTAATTTTCCCAAGCTTTCTCAAATCATTGGGAGAGAAGTCAAAAGAATGTTGATTCAACTTATTCTGAGTGAAAATGTCATGTTATATTTATTGTTATCTCTGTGCATGAAGAGATCGTAGTTGTTATGACATTAGAACCCTTTTCTCTGGCAAGCTTCACTCCATTGTAAACATTTATGATAAAGTCGAGTGATATTAAGTGTGCCATGGTGCATTATATCTGATAAAGGAACTAAAAACATTGATATTATGCAATTTTTAATATCAGTTCTTCATGATAAGAAGTCTTACTTGATAGATTCTTATGACAATGTTATTAGGTGTGTTAAAAAACATCTATGCGAGACAATAATGCTATAAGTTAGTGTGTGTTTTCCGTATTTAATAATGTGATAAGATTTTGTACTTAAACTAATTAGAAGAGATAAAATAGGTGCTTATATTATGCATACTTATGTCCAACCAAGTGGTCCATTAATTGATGGTGGGTTTATTTAACTACTCTATTTTGTGATTGAAAACTGAGAATATATAATAAAAAAGAGATATCGTGATATATATGGTTTGTGTGTTAATCGTGTGGAAAATTATATGAAAATATATGTTTTATTAGGAAAATTCGTTTATAGTTATAATAGGATTATACGAAAATATGTATTATTAGGAAAATTGGTTTATAGTTTGTGATTGCGGTGATAAATAGGAACCTTTTCATGGGTAGACGACATGCTCTCTAGTCAAATGTCTAGTCATAGAATTGTATATTCCTTTTTTTTTGGGTGCAAAATCCTCTGCTTCGAAAAATATAGTTCCCATGCCTGCAACGCTTTATACCCTGATTTAATTTATGCAAAAGGTAATTCGTGAGTCAATATTCATCACGGAAAAAAAGAAAAAAATATAATTCAATATATCATCTATGTATAAGAACTATACCAGGGAGAAGGAAAATATGAAGTTGACAAACTCAATAACAATATTTTGATTTTTTTTTTCAGTTTTGAGAGAGATAAAGAGAGAGGTTGATTTTGAAATGAAAGAATGTGATATTTGGATATTAAAATGTTTGAATGTGTGCTTTTCTGTGTTTGAGTTTGGGTGGACAATTATTTGATAGGACACGACTTGGCATTGTCCACATGAAATTGACTTCTATGGTACCAAATTTAATGTATAATCTATTTACGAAACCATTGGAAATCATTGCAGCATGTTTTAGTTTTAAAAATGCAGAAATCTATGGGAAGTTGAAGAGATTGTAGTCCCATGTGATTATCATTTTCTATTATTACATTGGCGGAGGTCAGAAATTGTTACTCCCACTTTGGTTTCTTAGGTATTTCAGTAATGATTTTTCTTTTCAGTTAATTTTGATTATGCATGTGTTAATACATTTTTCTGATGTTGCTTTTAAGTGATGTGGAGGGTGGAAAGCAAGGATTTCAAGATCACATGGACTTGTCTCATTATATAGGAGGTAGTTTAAGAGTGTGAAAGATGAACTTGTTCTTTGTTAAACTTAAGTATTACTTAACTGTTCAATCTGCATAGTCATAAAAGATGATCAATGAATTATCTTTTTACTGTAATTTGTGTTTCCTTTATATTTTTTAGATTCGTACCTTGTTGTTGGATTGTATGCCAATTTATAATTTTGTGGATTTGGTTTCACTTGTGTAGGTGAAAAACTTTGGTTTGACTTTCCAAACGGATTATAACTTTTATTTATGTTTTGCACCTTTATTTTACTAATCATGATAGCATAAAAAATCTTGTTAGCAATAATTTAGTTTAATTTAGTTAGTTGAATTCATTATTTCATTTTCTTCCACCATTTACCATGGCAATTGGCACATTGATGCATGTGTTGTTTTCATAAATCTGGTTGTGCATCTGTTGTCACATTTGAAAGTTTTCTAAAAGCATGTCTCGTTGATCATGTTGTTACAGGTAGAATTTCAGTACTTGTGCACATTTCTTCGTTACGTCACAATGGTTAAACGAAAGCTTCCAAAACTAGTTGACAACAAGGTAAGTTTGAATTTCTTACGAAATTTTTGTCATGATATGAAACTATATTTTTTGTTGAATTAAAAATGAATTTTTATTTTATGAAATGTTATTTTATAGATTCGGGTCCATGATTTTGTTAAAACATAATATATTGTTCACTTGAATTGTTTATTAAGAGATATACATCGTTCAAAAGTAGAAAATACACCTTTCAAATGGTGTTTGCAAATGGAAAAGCTTCTGAATATCTCAAAATTGTTGTTGATGGAGATGCTAAGGAGATGGGTTCCAGAATTTAAAGGGTTTCGTGTAATGCAAAACCTAGTCTCACTTAGGTGTGTTGATGTTTGTATGTGCTTCGGATTAAGTGTAGTAGGTGATCAAGTTCAATTTGATGACGAAATATGTGGGAAGTTGGGTCATTGTTTGATGGTGAGGCAGCAACAATTAAAACTATAACTATGAAGATGAGATCCATGCTAAGTAGCGATGAGGTGGATGATGTGGATGGTGTTTATCGGTTATATATATATTGATGTGTTTTGTTGTTTAATTTTTTCCCAATACCTCTAGTAGAATAAGAGCATTACCTTTCAAATTGCTGGATAACATCGCATCACTAAGCAACTACAATTGGGGTGGTGTCGTTTATACTTTCTTGATTGAAGTCATAAGTCGGTCATATGAGGTTTATGTGCAACAACAAAACAAGCATGCCATTAGCATAATTGGAGCAGTTCCAATGATGCAGGTAACAATCAAAATGTCTGTTTTTGATACCTGTTTCAAAGTTATCAGTACGTTGAAATTCGGGCTGCTTTGAGATTGTAGGTTTGGTTTGTGGAACATCTTTTCTCAGGTCCTGTTGAACGGGTTTGTTGTTTCCCCAGAATTTTGGAATGGCCATCTCTAACCATAAGGAAGGACAGGGAACATTGAGTTTGCCTTTGAAAATAATCAGGTTTTTAATGTCCATCTTCAATTATAGTGATTTACAATCTTCTTAAATACTTTATGTGATTAGCTTTAATCATATTTATCAACATCCAATTTTGTCTAGGTGAATAAATTTATTTTTGTTAAAAAAAATAAAAATTAAAAAAATGTTTTAGTTAATGGTAAACAAAAAAAAGGTAAAATAAGATTTTCTTCAAAGATTTTCAAACTTTAATTTTAGGAAAAAAAAAGAAAAAAAGAAGGAAGGAAGAGCCCAATTTGTTTTTAATTATCATACTCTTTTTCTTGAGTCCAACAACTCAACCTATCTTCTACCCTTTATTCTGATAGAGAAATTAGTGATATAATTCTAATAATTCAAAGCAATATCTCTTAATATAATTAGAATCAATATTACTAATTGGGATTGATTTTGTGCTCTGATTTATTAATGGTTAGAATCATTATTATTGATCTTTTTTGATATTGTCCTCTGATTTGCTATGATTTGATTCCCATAATGTATTGCTATCATGACCAATTCCTTCTTTATATTATTCTTTACAATTAAGGCTAGGATTACATTGATATTGTAATGTGTGAATATAAATAGACAGTCTGTCACATGAAAAGGGATCGAAAGAGAAGAAGAAAACATTCTCTACTCCTACTCTCTCCTTCTCATTACCATCCACAAAGACACACCTCTTTTATTATCTCTCTTGACAAAAAAAATTAGAAAAGAAGGCAAGAAAATAAGAAGAAGAGAAAAGGTAGTTATAATATACAAAATAAGATGGTGAGATTGATACAAGAGAAGCGGGATTGAAAAGTATAGAAGGTATGTTGTTGTCATTATCTTCTTTTATTTATTCATTCCCTTCTTCTTATAATATTATCTTTTAATATTGAATGCGTTTTTATTTTACACCTAACTTCGATCTTTTCCTTAAGAGATATTATTTTCTACTGTTCATAAATATTTTATTTTAAAAATCATAAAAAATAGTTTTCTTCGTTTCTTTTAGTGTCTGTCAGGTTGTTCGCGTCGCGTGACACCAATTTTTCAAATTTCTTTTTCTAAAAAAATATAAAAAAATTTAAAGAATTAAAGATAAAAAACAATTTTCTTTGTTTACTCTTTGTGTTTGTCCGGCCGCTCGCGTCGCATGACATTCATTTCTAAATAATTAAAAATACCAAAAAAACATAAAAAAATTTCAAAATTCACTAAATAAAAGTCAAATCTTTTCTTGTATAGTTTTTTCACAAAAAATTACGTAACCCTGATTCTCCATTATAAATGAAGATACGTATGAGCGATGATTAATCCTTGTGGGGCTACAAAAACCAAAAAAAAATTATTTTTGTTTATTTTGTAAATTCATTTATTATTATTTTCGGAGAAACCACATCCTTTGGCACGTTTAATTAAAGGTACCATCTTAGGACGAGTGTTGTGGGGTGCTAATACCTTCCCCATGTGTAATCGACTCCCGGACCCAAAATCTCATTTTTTGCAGACTTTCTCTTATCATTTTGGTTTTTTCGTAGTTTTCCAGGATAAACTATGGTGACGACTCTAAACTCTGTTTTTTTTCAAATTTTATTTTTGGTTCGTCGTCGCATCGTGATTTCGGTTGCGACAGATGGCGACTCTACTAGGGACGCTATAAAGTCAGGCGATTTATTTGGATGTGCAAAATTGATGTGATTTTTCATCATATTTTTTTTCTTTTTGGGTATGAATATTCTTGTCTCTTTTTTATATTTCGAATACTTGTATTTGTATATTTTCCTTTTTTTAAATATTGCTAGATATTGAATTTTAGGGCAAACAATATTGTTATATATCTTCCTGTAACTTTTTTGGTTGTTGGGGGGGATTGGGTATAAATTGCATTCTCCCTTCACACACACTTTGTTCATTACATGAGTGGGGCCCTATCTGAGTTGCTTAGAATTAGAGAAGATTGTGTAGTAGTGCCACGATGAATGTACTTCCCAAGTGGTCATTGTGAGAATCCCAGCTAGAGTTTGTTTACTTCATTGGTACTCTCACTTCTTGTTGTTTACCAATTGTCGTGGGAAATTCCATGAAGTGGGCCATAGCTCTAGTGACCTTGATCTTTAAGTATTAGGGAACTATCCTTGTGAGCATATATAGTTTGCCTTAGAACTTTAAACTTTAAGTTTCGAACCTCGATTAAGGCACAAAAGGGAGACCATTTGCATCCTTTACCATCAATTTTTCTTGTATATAGTAATAAATCTATCACATTTTTTTGCCTCCTAAGGTATAAGGATATATTTCATTAGTATATAATGTGAATAAGTGCCTAGTGAGGCATAACCATGCATTGCATTTCATTTTGTGGTCATTCATGGTACTCTGTCCATAGTTTCAAACACATAGCATGCATATGCATAATAAAAAAAAAATCTAAAAAAAAATTGCACTGCAATAAATTAAATTTTTTTCCCATTTTTATCAAATTTTTGTTATCTTTGTTAGGGAAATGAGAAAATAATGAAACATTTTGTCAAATCAGTGCATGAATAAATAAATGAAATTAATATTTAATAACATTTCTTTTGAAGCATTAATCTAATCTACATGCATGAGATTGCTCAAGTCCATCTCCCTTTCTATCTTTCTTCCACCATAAAATTTGTTTTCAATTCCATGGAGGATTATCATAAAGGGGACACATACCTTAAAATGATTACCAGAAATTCTCTAAACACAAAAAAACAAAAAAAAATGAAGAAAAATCAACTAGACTGAAAACTCTGAAGGACAGTCTAGGCAAAAAAATAAGACAAGAAAAGTGAGAAAAACGAATATAACAAAACAAGGGGTATCCTGTCACATGAAATCAATTATTTTCCTGTGAATTAAATTTTTTTGAGAAAAACAATCATGATTCGAAATGATGTGTGGCCATGTTTCTTTATACAAAAAAATTATCCTTTGCTACCCAATTTGAACCTTCAAAAAAAAAAAAAAAAATCTTTAAAATTACCCTAAAAAAGGGTCACCATCACACTAAGGGTTGACATAATGTTTGCATTTGTTTCATTTGACTAGTAGTTCACCAGTACAAAAATATCAAAAAATAAAAAAGAAATGGTTACATTAAGAAAAGAAAAAGAGAAGCAAAAGGTGAACAAGAAGAAGTCAAACAAATATTGAATGAAACATTATTCAAAGATCTTTGTTTGAAACAACCTTCACATCACTTGTTTGGGCCTTTACTATCATTTAGTTCCATACCCCTAGCATTGGTCATGAGACAAGCCTAATAAAGTCCACACAGATAAAAGATTGGTTGTTAATCTTTCAAAGATTTTAATTCAGAGGAAAATTTTGATTAGTTAATAGGTTTGTTCTAAAAAAATAAAAAAAGATTAAAAAAGCGAGTTTAGGAAATTAAGCTAAATTTTGGTTGTCCCCTTTCAACTCATTCTTCATGAAATTCCATCTTTGCTCATATAGTATCCTCCGTTCTAAGCCTAAACCTGACCAACCTTAAGATAGTCTATCTTTAACAATCCCAAACTCAAACTGAGCAATCATTTTGTTTGTAATTCATATATTCTCATCATTCATTCTGAATTGGGACATTTATTTACGTTGAAGACTGTGATCACATTAGGGGAAACTTGTGAAGACCCTGTCTTTTTTTCAATCTCCTCAGTTGGGAAAAGTCAAACATGCTTTTACACCCTAAGACCATCCCAAGCTCTCACACTAAGGGAAATTTTTAAAGTCCCTATCATTTCCTTCATACCATCAATAATTAGGGAAAGGTCAAACATATTTTATGCCCCGAAACTAGTTCAAATTGGGGCAACTTCCTAGTTAATCTTCATCTTCTCATTCGAGCCTTTTCAAGCCCTTGGCAATTTCATGCATGTTATTTCAAATAGTGTTTCAAAAGAAATGATTAAAAAAAGTTCGTTAGTAAACTGATTAGACTAAAGAAATGATTTGGAAAAGTAAAAAAATATCAAAGTAGAATGATGGCCAGACAAAAGTGGTAAAAATAACAATGCAATGAGAATCAATTTGAATTTGTTTTCAAAAAATTAAAAAAAGATGGCCAGACAAAAGTGGTAAATAAAACTCTTGTTTTGGAAGTTCTTGTAGGGTAAGTTTGGTACAAAGCTTCTATTTTCTACAACTCGTCATCCTCAAATAGATGGCCAGACAAAAGTGGTAAATAGAACTCTTTCGCAACTCTTTAGATGTTTTTTAAACAAAATTAGAAAACTTTGGAGGAGTGGTTACCTCATGTGGATTTTTCTTATAATAGGGTAGTTCATTCCACTACTCAGATGTCTCCTTTTGAGATAGTATATGGTTTTAATCATTTAACTCCATTAGATTTGTTACCTTTACCTGATATTAGTTTAGGGTTTAGGGTTTAGGGTTTAGGTTTTATGACTAACATAGATGGACTTGCCAAAACAACTTTTGTCAGGAACTTGCATAAAGAGGTAAAGGCCCAAATAGAAAAGAAGATGGAGAAGTTAGCCTCTAGAGCTAACCCAGGGAGGAAGCAGATCAAGTTTGAACCTAGCGATTGGGTGTGGGTTCACTTTAGGAAGGAGATATTTCCTTTTAAAAGGAAATCTAAACTTTTACCAAGAGGATATTGACCATTTCAAGTTCCTTAAAAGATCAATGGCAATGCCTATGTTGTTGATCTACCTAAAGATTATGGGGTAAGCTCTAGTTTCAATATTAATGATAGAGGACTATCCCTAGATTCCATACAAGAAGAACTTGAAAATGAACCTTTACAATTCAAAGGACCTATGAGAAAGGCAAGGAGCAAGAGATTTGAAAGTCAAATCTATTCAAGGCTCTTGATGCTATAAGCATTTGTAAGAGGAAATTCAAAGGATATGAAGATCATGGCTTAGAGGACTTTTGAAGGATAGTTATTAGGAAATTAGTTTATATTTTTAGACTTTGAATTTTCTTTTAGAAATTAGTTTATGTTTTATGTTTTGGGCTTGGGCCTCCTTGTAAGGTTCTCAAGTTTTCTTAAACTTATATGCCTATATATAGAGGTACCAAAACTAATGTAGACACTTTTAAACATATATTGAATTTTATTTCATTAAAGAGCCGATTCTCTTTGTTCTTGGCTTAGGGCCTCTGATTCTTATCAAAGATTAACATCTTTGTGGCGAATCTTCACTTGACTTATCAATCTACTAGACTGTGACGTCCTCCATCTCTGTCGTATGTCGCGTTCTTCTCTAACTTATTCATGTCTACCTCTTGAGAATTCAAATTCAGAAACGATCAAACTCTTTCCTGGATAGGATCGTATCAATTGTTATATATGAACTTGGGATTTGTACTTTTTTTAAGGAAATTGGACTTCTTGATGACTTCAACTACTGACACTATAGGAAAATTTACAATAAATCAAGGAGAAATACATTTATCAATGAACTATAGATGAAGATAACATCTACAGAGACTATGTACTTAAGCACTTCACTATTAGGAATCCTACCCAATGATAAGGTATGTTTGTATTGTGTTGTGTTGTAGTGAACCTCATACTTTTGTTTCAAACTTTTGTGAAGTACATTATGGAGGGTGCAATTTTTGTGAGGTATAGGGAGCAATAAAATATTGTTTTGTGGTTTAACAACCTTGTAAAAAATCATTAACTTATGTAGACTACATATATTGGATATACACTTATCTATCTTTGACAGGTTTATTAAAGCATGTGATACAAGCAACTAAAGATGTCGAATAAAAACATCCATTTTAGTGCAAAAACTTTATGTGTTTGCCACTTATTTTGACTGTTTCCTACATATTTTTTGAAATTAATTTTTAATCATTTTGAATTAACATAACCTCTTTGTAAGTGATGGGGAAACCCACACCTTAGACTGTCGGAAAAAGGGGACATGCCCATATCAGGCAACCAAACTACAAAGTAAAAAACCTTGTGATTAATTCACTAATTATAATTTTGCACAAAATAATTCATTTTGTTTGCCAAATTATCCAAAAACATTTGCCACATATGCATAATATACTGATGTCAACTGCACAAAATACTTTGTGAATAAATTAACTACATGTAAGTTTGTGCATAAACTTTAGAGGCGTTTGGCACTTAATTACACAACGTAGAATAATTTATTTTTTAACAAAATTTTTTATTTCTTTTATGTCTTAAACCATGTCCATTTAAAGCTATAGGTAAACCCTCCAACACAAAACCTTTGTGCAAGTGCACAAATAGTTGTCACCTATGCCAAGTACTGTTTCAAATAACTGGTATAAAAATAATAGACTATTTAACTGTCCCAAAAGTAGGACATTGTTTGGCACTTAATTGCACTATGTTCAATATTTAGTAGTTAAACATTGCCTTTACCATAATTTTTCACATCATATGATTCCACGGATCTGTATTGTGTCCACTGTTAACTCTACATAAGAATAATTATATCAGTAAACACCAATAACATACGTCCATCCTACATTTAATGTTTTTTGTAAATATTAATGGCATGCCATTGACAAACACAACCATCATCAAAATTCATGGTTTTTGATGATGTCATATCTAGCAAAAATAAATGGCCCAAAATGTTGTAACTATTTCCCAACCTGCAAAATGATAATTTTTTAAATTTTGTGAGTTGTATAATTAATTAAGACATGGATAACTTGAAAAGTCAAAACCTACTCATTTGTTAGAGAAATTGAAATACTTTTAATGTCGTCGTTGTTTGAAGCATGTCTATATTTGATTGCATAAATGTCAGTAGCAATAGAAATCCATTACTTTGGACACTAGATACCTGCATAATCCACCCCAATTATATAATAAAACTTCACATAAAAATATCATATCATTGCATGACTAATAAAAGTATTAATAAATCAAAAACCTACCATAGTGATTGAAGATTGACTCCCAATATTCATAACAGGGATGTGGTGTACAACATCTATAGTGCTCGTTTGGTCATATTTTAAATGTTGAATAACACAATAATCAATCACCACACAAAAAGCCAAGTAAGCAAATAAATACATATAATGTTTTCAATTCCAAACGGTGACCTAAAAACCCTACTTATTTTATCGTGGGTTTTTCCTATCACTTTTGTCGCATTAGATTTCTTCATCTTGCATAACTTCGTAACTATTGATTGCAACCAAATTGATCGAGGTCAGCCTTTTCTTGTAACAATAGTTGGGCTTTGGATGTGTGCGTTACTTGGCACAATAGTCCACATCTTTAACAAAAAAATCATCATACATTTGAATTCATTTTGGACTTCATCAAATTTAGCATGGTTATATTCACTTTGGAACTGTCTTTTAATGGGTGATTGAGAACCACAAGGTATTGTCGTATTCAAGGATGCAAAGTCAACTTTATACTCTTTTTCGGCCTTTTGTCATAAGGCATTGTCATATTGGATGACAAATTGTTTAAGTGTGGTACTTGAATTAATGAAGCCATATTGTATTGCATTTTGCATTGCCTTATATTGATCGGTAAGATCCCATATTGTGCCTTATTTGACATGCACCTCAACCACACATTAAAGAGCCAAACAAAAGTATTTGTGTCTTCCCTAGATAGTAATTTACATCCTAATAAAATTGATTGACCATGGTGGTTAATCCCCACAAACGGTGTGAAGGGCATGTCATATTTGTTTGTCAAATACGTTGTATCGAAGGACACAACGTCTTCGAAATCATGACATGCGGATCAGCTCCTTGCATCCGCCCAAAAAATCTTACGTATACGATCTTCGGAGTCCAAGTCAATCTTGTAATAGAAAATACTATTTAGTTCTCTCATGCAGGAGAAGTGATTTAGCAATGCTTGTTCGTCCCCATTCTTTCCCAAGGCACACCTTATGACTTCTAAGTAGTTTCTTACGTCACACTCAACAAAGTCCAGGTTCTCAAAATCGCCTGCATAAAAAACCAACGATCGAAAACTCTTATTGATACGCACTCTTGCCTCATCATTTATGTCAAGGGTTCTCTTTGCATGCATATTTATGATTTTGTTACCTCTAATTAACCTTGACTTTCCTGGGCTAATATCATGGTTGTGTTCGTGCATGACAGTTGTATGCACCATTTTCCTTCTTTTTTAAGTGTAGTCATTTGAGTAGGGCAATTCTTCCTTTGGGTACGAAGTGTCTTCTTCTCTAGAGAGATTGAGGACACATAATTTCCTTCCTGTGAGCAGAAAACTTCAAATATTAAATCTTCCCATCCAAATCTTTTTGTAAAGTTCTTATCCTCACCCAAAATCCTTTTCGAATAGCATAATCCTTGTAAAAGTTTTTGACCTCGTCCGCTATTTCGAACGACATCCTAACAGTGGAGACCATAAGTTGGTTTAAGTCTCCACCTTCATTATTACGGCTAATGGATACTAGCGCATCAGTGGTTGTTTGACAAAGGTCGTCCTCATACAAAATAATCTAATGTAGTCCTAATGTGGGTGGCTTCCACGTTTTCCATAGTCAAACTTCGTGAAAATGTCATTCTTGACACATAACTTTCATTTGCATTACGAAATCATGAACAAACCAAATAAACATCAACTTCTACTACACATTTATTGGTAAGAGAACTATAAAGGCCACGAACCACACATTACAAAGTAAAAGAAACATATCTTTACGCAAGTCTTTATGGGTGAAGTTAATATCTTTAGCAAAACCCAATGATTATGGAACTTTAAATGAAACATAATTTTTTTAGGTATGTTCTGCAACAATCAAAGATGGAGCGGAAGGTATTAATTGCTTCATTTATGGAAGCAATGAATAATGCACTTACCTCCTTTATGAAGGACCACAGAGGTTGAAGAGAGTTGGGTGAGATAATGAAGGAAGATGGTGCGAAGTCATTGTTCAATAAACATTGGGAGATGAATTGCTCTTCTTAGTTGCATTGTCGTGCATTGAGTGACCCAACTGGGGTGGATGGAACATCACTCCTTCTTACAATGCAACAAAACGCGTTTGGGTGATATGAAAATGTGCCCAAGAAGCAAATATTAGGGTAAATTGGTAAATTGTCCAAAGTAATTTAATGTAATATAAATAGGGTTCCACTTCATTAAATCTTGAAGTAAAGACAACGTATCTCACTCTTTACCATCCAAGAGGTAAACATGAGTTACTTCAATTCTCACAATGTTGTTGTTCGTATAACTTTGCAAACATAAATCATCTTTTTTTATTGTGTTCTTTTACATAATTTTTTTTGACCATTGAAATACAGGTGCTGAAATGGAACCGTGGAGGGATTGCATATTGATGGCTCAAATATGGAATCAATTTTCAGGAAGTGCAACTCAAATATCGATCTTATTCTTGGTCCAGCTGGGAATGTCCCAGCATTTTATTAAACAGGGAATAAGATGAAGCCAAAAACACTCAACAATTTGTGAAGGAAATTGTTGATGCAACATACGAACATGACTTCAACTCCAACCCATGAAAATGGATGGAAATGTTTATCAAGTGTCACGATATAAACACCAAAGAGGTTTGTTTTAATTTATATTTTGAAATAAAATATTTATTAAACTCCAATGCAGGTTTGGTTGATGATGGTGACATGAAATTCCTAAGCAAACTAGATACCAAACTACATACTCAAATGTCGTTGGATAAGGATCGGTTAGCTTTTGTGGCATGCATTGTGAAGGACTGCAAGCACAACAGATTGGGTGATATGATAGTCACCATCAAGGTAAGTGGTAATGCGGTTCTACTCGGAATGTAAATGTAAATGTAAGCAAAATATTCAAGTACTTGAATTGTTATGCAGGATCAATCTAGAATTGCCAAGGCTGGTATCCATAAGAAGGTTCTGCAAGATGGACAATTTGGTCCAAACATTGGTATTAGCTCAGTGATGCTGTTACAAGATGTACTTTCCTAATTCTTATTTGTTTCATACATAAAATAAATTTATTTATTTGTTGTTGATGAAAACATAAGTTTTTCAAATTCAACTAAAATAGGTTGCATTTTTCCAGACAAGTTTCACAGATTAATAGCTTAACATAACAATCAGGAACATGGTGAAGGTAATATCATAACTTAAAATGTACTAAATAACTGACTAACATGTTTTTTCCCTTATCAATAGGTTTTCATGTTCAACATATGCCCCCCAATTGAGGATATAGTGAAGACATCTGTCAGTCTACTACGCAACAGACTAGGAGAAGAAGTGAGCATGGACGACATCTTGAAAAAACTAAAACCTCCATTAAATGAAGTATCTTCAAGTGATCCCGACTATACGTCAAATGCAACATCATCCAATGATGATAATTGATAAGCTATGTTTGTTTCCATTATTAATGTTTTCATGTAGTACTACGTTTGTTTATTGTTTTCATGTTTAGGATTTGAACTTATAATTAAGTGGAAAACACTTAGTTATATTGCAAACTAAGTAAGTTATTTTGAAAAACATAGTTGCCACAGTTGTGTCCAAATTCTATTGGGAGTTCTTTGGTGCAGGGTGAAATGCCCACTTTCCTTATCCAAACAGGACAGGATATTGAGTTTATTTAGGTTTCAATGGCAAACAATGACTAATTAAGTCGCAGACACAATAAGATTTTTAGGACAAAAGCATCCCACTTAGGTCGTCAATTGATTTGGAATTCCATTTCATAATCGCAATAATTGAACGTATTTTTTTCAATAAATCAGTGCGTAATTGGGTCTATGCTGGGTGTGGACTGCACATAAATCAATGGAATTTGGTGTCAAAGGATGGTGGCATGCACATAATATTCAAAAATAAATTGTTCAAAAAAGGTTGCAGGGTTAAATGACAATCAGTGACTAATTAAATGGCAAACACCGTAAGAGATTTGGCAAAACATGTTTCCATGGAGAGGTGCCCACGTGATTTAGGACTCCATTTAAGGAAACTTTCTAATTAAAAAAGCACTGTAATTTGTTTGGTGGCACTAGGAACTAACAAGCATAAAAAGTTCCAAAATAAATTGCTAACACCAAGGCTACAAGTTTAAATGTTAATCATTGCAATTTGTTTGGTGTCACCAAGATCTGGCATGCACATAAAGTTCGAAAATAAATTGGTCAAATAAAGGTTGCAGGTTTAAATGCCAATGAGTGACTACTTAAATGGCAAACGCAACAAAAAAAAGTTTTTGACGGAGATACGACTACATGATTTGGAACTCCATTTAAGTAAACTTTCTTATTAAAAACTGTCTACAATTTGTTTGGTGTCACCACGATCTGCAATGGACATAAAGTTCCAAAACTAAATTGTTGAAATAAAGATTGCATGTTTAAATGACAAACATTGTACTTAAATGGGAAACACAGTAGCTGATTGTGCAAAGCATGTTTTTCGGATAGGTGCCAAGTTCATTTGAAACTCAATTTCACCGGGGTCTGCTCTGTGCAGAGTTTGCAAAAATAATTTGAAAATGTAACACCCCATTTAATTAATGGCGTAATTAAAAGAAGCGTCACACTAGAATAATATCTTAGCGCAGCCCCACAGTTTAAAAGTAACTCCATACATCCAACCAAAACGCGTAACGGTGCTAAAGGAAGTAGATACAAAAATTCTGCGGAAATCAAACTGAAATGTAAAGGACAGATACTACATGGGCCGTGGCCCTAAAAGAAAGATCATGGATCAGGATCTTGCCTAGGCGGGCTACGCAGCGGAGTCACCATTCCCCTGTTGACCGCGAGAACCTCTCGCTTCTGCTCACATCAATAATTTGATGATCATCGCAAAAGAGAAAAACCACACACAAGACAATCAAACAAGCAAAGGGTAAGCTAGAGCCAAAACCATTTCATCAATGAAATCAGATACATATTCACAGTCCATTATACACACATCATACGAGCATGTTACGACCTTCCAAGCAATACACTACGACTCGACTCGACTCCTCCGGATACATATAACCTGGTCGGATTCAGTGGATGCTTGAACTTGTGGTGGATACCTTTGTTCACCCCCGAGCTGCTCACCCCCGAGCTATGTGTTACAAGTGTTACAATGAATCAATTTTCCCTCACCACAAGGTTAGCCCTTAATGAATTTCGGGCCTCCTACTACTCTCACTATAGAGGTCAGTCCGCTCTAGGTGAGACTAACTGACTCCTTAGAGTGTCAAGATGCAACCTTACCTTGAATCCTTACCTAGTTATACAGATGAGGCACCACCATGGACACCCACTAACAAGGGCCATGGAATTACGTCCCGACCAAAGCACGACCTTGGGAATCTCACCTAGAGATCCCAAGGAATTACGCACTGACACGGACCAAACTTTCTTAATCAATCAAATAGATTCAGCATGCATACACACAAATATATATACATATACATCTCATACAGTTTCTCATAATTCACCTCTTTCGTATTCCCAACCAAACCGTACCAACTCATTATTCTCGAACCCAGAATGTGGAACTCCGTCTCATATCATTACCATGCCACATTGATACCAACTCGTTCATGTCTCATGCCGAACTCAAACCAAACTCATCATTTCAATTTCATGAATCATCTCATACAATTATCATACTCACATCATGTTAAAACTCACAAATCACAACTCATACACCATCCCATTCATAAAGGTCATTCAATTCATAATCTTAAAGGTATACAAGCACATTATCAACATTTGAGATCAAGGAAAACTTCAAGGCTAGCCACCTTCTCGCCCAACTTCTCGCTCAGGCAGCAGGGTCTCGCCCAGGTGAGGAGGACCCTCACCTAGGCGAGAGCTCGACTTCCAGTACAGTGGCCTTGCACGCGTTCTCGCTCAGGCGAGACTCTTCTCGCCTAAGCGAGACGTTCGCTCGCTCAAAAATACAGCGGGTCGCCTGGGCGGCCATTCATGGAAAAAGACTTAGGGAAGCCTATATTAATCTCGCCTAGGCGAGACTAGCTCACTTGGGCGAGTTTATCAGTGCCCGCCACTGTTTTCACCTGCAACAGACTCGAAGGCATACCCCAAACAACAATCCCACCATACCACACATCCATAACAGCAAGCAAACTCAAGCAATCATAAACAACATGGAATAACAGACTCGTACCAACAAACATGAGGGTTCTAACTTCCCTTACTTGGAAATAAGCTAGCAAGATATCCCAACACGCCCTCGACACAGAACGTAAGAGCGCAGCAGCTCAAGGAAAGAAATAAGTGGCTGGAAGGAAACCAAGAAATAGAGCATAAGGGATTATCAAAAGAGTCTCACAGGAACGCCACAGTAAAGTTAGTGGAAAGCTACAACGAGTTCAGAAACAACTTACATGGAGTGGAAAAGTTGAAGTTCGCTTGGAGAGGGTGACGGCTAACCCTAGTAGAGCTCTGAAACAGAAGGGGCAGTGTTTAGGTACAGATTTGCAAAAGTGAGGCTGACAAGGGAACCCTAGCAGCTTTAGAACCTTAGCACCCTATGGGCCACCCTTTAGGCCCAACAGATTAAGGCCAACCCTCACTCATTAGGACAGAAAATTAAAACTGGGCCTTACAAAAAACTGGCTAGCGAAATGTTAATACTATACAATATTTTATAACAATTAACGAATATGTTTTAGCCTAAAATTTTATCTATTAAATACTTTTAATTTGAATTTTTTTTTTACATAACTAGTTTTGAAATGTATGAAGGGTAGTATTTTTCAATTTTAGTATGTTGGCACATTATGAATAGGCAGCTGGCAGGCCTAGGTTAACTTTGTTAGGGTAGCTTCCTGCACCCCAAAAATGTGGAATTTTCAAACCATCCTTTATTAAAATTATAATATAAATTTCTATACCTCCTATATGTTAATATTTTTTGGATCGGATATTCTGAAAGTGTTAATGTTTCCGAAATAATTAATCTGAAAGATATAAAAGCATACATTCTAGAACAAAAATTTTGAAAAGTATTTCTAAATCTGGAAATATTTTTCAAATTTTTGTTTTGAAAATTTTATTTATATTCTGAAAACACTATTCCAGGATCCGAAGCATAAAAGTATTTTGGAAACAAGTCTTTAGAAAATATTTATAGATTCGGAAAATGCTTTCTAAAACACTTATCTTGAATTTTTTTCATATTTCAAAATACATGTTCCTGAAAGTGTTTTTGGATGCAAAATTACTTTCTGGATTTTTTGTTCTGAAACCTAAAAATCCACACCTAGCTTTACAAGACCGACAACGTCAACGAAGTGACCCTGAATTCGTCTTCACATTATGACCATTGTGATACAAGGGTTAATAAGAGAAAATTGAGTAAAAAGACTCAATTACGACATTTACTAAACATCCAAATTATTTAATTCACATACAATGACATTCTCAACACAATATGACCTAACAATGGAGCCTAATTTTCCATTAAGAGTTATCTATTCTTTGTAGCACTGATGCAGATTCTCTCCCAAACTTTACTATTGTTATTGACACACCTTCTGATGCTCGTGATAGTGTAGAGTTAGATGTTGTAATTACTATACTTACAAAGAATGTTCTTGAAAAGTTTTAAGATACTCACGAAGAGAGGATGGATCTCAATTTCATACAATAAAGGATAGAGAAATGATAGAATGACTATTATTTCTTACCACTTCTCTTACCACATTACGTGTCATTTGTTATTGAATTTTAATTTGTTTTTTCCCTTAACTTAAAAGCTGCAGGGGAAACTGAAAGATTACTCGCGCGTGGTGCCAAACACTCACACTCTCTTACCATTACACCATTCTTTCAGACAGAACCCATTTCCTCTCCACCCTAAAAAATTCCCAAACCACCGAAGCTTCCATTGAAGAACCCCAGCCCCATTCTTTTCCACCCACTAAGGAGGTTAGGCATCGTCAAAGGTGGCATTTTTGGGCTCCCCTCTCTTCTCCCCGGAACCCCACAACAATTGCGAAACTTCGTCCTCCCTTTCATTTCCGGTAGGCGTCGTCGAGAATGAAGATCAGGTATGCATTTTGTAACCCTTCCATTTTCTTTCTTCGTTTCCACCCACGAAAAATCAGTATTCATCTTCTCCTTTCATCTTGACTTCTACGTTTGTGCTTGGTCTCCACAGATTAGGGGTTTTGGACGCTTTCTATTTGAATTTGAAAGGAATCCCATTAGTGAAAAAGATTAATTATTTCTCCATTTTCTCTTAGGGTTTTTGTGTGAACCCATTGATTGATTACAAATAAATGGTCATTGTGTAGATTTTATGGTTTTAAGATAGATAAATTGTGATTTTTTGTGTCTACATAGATGGATTGCAAAGAAATGGGTCATTCTTTCGTTTTTAGGTTTTCTAGCATTTCAAATTTTTTTGAGTTGTGGTTTTAAGAATTTGGATCGTTTGTGATTGTGTGGTGTGTGGGGAATTTTCATATGGTTGTGTATGCATATTTAATTGCACTACCGTTGTGGTTAAGTCGTGTTGTAATAATTAGATGTGGTGTTGGCTATTATGTTCTTTGAATACATGCATTATGTTAATTGTTTATCTTAGTTAACTATTTTGGACATCGAAACATTATATTTGAAACCATTTTCATTACAATGATTTCCATCTCCATAGTTTATGGGAAGTTTTGCACTAAAGTTGTTGTAGGTTCATGCAGATGTGCAGTGTATATATTTTGAAATTGAAACATATAAATGGTATACCATTGTGACTAAACATTCGATAGCATTTCTATACAAGAACATCTGTTAGCGGCACATTTGTTGCTGCATTCTCTTCTGGTTTTGGTTTTTCGGTTGTTGGAAGCTCAGGAGCTGAAACATCTAATGCACTTGCCTATGATGATGCCACCTTTGATGTTGTAACCTCTGAAGTTTAAAGCTTTGTTGGTCATGAGTCATCCTTTTTCAATAATGTTTCAAGATTTCTAGTGTATTTTATTTATGTGTCCGCTTAAGACCTTCTCCACCTTTTGAAAAATATTATTTTAATTTATTTGTTGGTATGCCTTTCATTCCATGATGAAATGCGTTTTGCAAATGGAAGAGGAAACTATTTTAGTACTGCAACTTTACCTTTGTTTGTGGCTTTGACAAAGACATGGCTAACAATTGTTCATACTAATATGGCCGACAATTTTTGGAAATTAACATGCAACTCAAGACCAATTAAGTTGTAACTCATGAAGGATTTTTTGCACAAAATAACAATAACAATAACAAATTTGGAAAGTGCAACAGGAAGTATGAGGGTGGGACCTAAAGATTGCACAACAATATCTCACTCCATTCCAATTTTTCTAAACCAACTATAATTGCATTTGTGAACCTGTCCTATTTATGAATTTAACTTGCAACACAAAATCAATTAAGTTGTTACCAAGAGATGACTTTTTTGACAAAAAAAATATTATACATTTTGAAAGTGGATCCCAGTTGTGCAAAGACATAACATTCCCCATCTTAGTTCTTTTAAACCAAGTATAAGTGCACTTATGAAAAAACTTTCCAGGCACATTTTTGAATTTAACTTGCAACCCAATACCAATTATGTTGTTACCTACAATTGACTTTTTGCACGAAATTTTTTTTTTATACATTTGGAAAGTGCAGGGGGAAACATAATTCCCTCTTTGAAATGGTGGATCCCTGCTATGCACAGACATAACACACATAATCCCAGTTCTTCTAAACAAAGTATAAGTGCATTTCTGAAAAAACTTCCCTGACACAATTTTGAATTTAACTTGCAACCCAAAACCATTTAAGTTGTTACTCACAATTCACTTTTTGCACGAATTTTTTTTTATACATTTGGAAGGTGTAGGGGGAAACATAATTCCCTCTCTAACATAGTGAACCCTAGTTGTGCACACACATAACATACCTCATCTTAGTTCTTTTAAACCAAGTATAAGTGCACTTATGAAAAAACTTATCACGCACATTTTTGAATTTAACTTGCAACCCAATATCAATTATGTTGTTACCCACAATTGACTTTTTGCACGAAATGTTTTTTATACATTTGGAAAGTGCATGGGGAAACATAATTCCCTCTCTGACATGGTGGATCCTAGCTGTGCACAGACATAACACACCCCATCCAGTTCTTCTAAACCAAGTATAAGTGCATTTTGGCAAAAACTTCAGTGGCATAATTTTTAATTTAACTTGCAACTCAATACCATTTAAGTTGTTACTCACAATTGACTTTTTGCACGAATTTCTTTTTTATATAATTGGAAAGTGTAGTGGGAAACATAATCCTCTCTCTAACATAGTGAACCTCAATTGTGCATAGACATAACATACACCATCTCGGTTCTTTTAAACCAATTATAAGTGCATTTATGAAAAAACTTCTCAAGCACATTTTTGAATTTAACTTGCAACCCAAAATCATTTAAGTTGTTACCCATAATTCACTTTTTGCACGATTTTTTTTTATACATTTGAAAAGTGCATGGGGAAACATAATTCCCTCTCTAACATGGTGGACTCCTGCTGCGCACAAACATAACACACCACATCCTAGTTCTTCTAAACCAAGTATAAGTGCATTATTGGAAAAACTTTCCTTGAACATTTTTTAATTTAACTTGCAACACATAACCATTTAAGTTGTTACCTATAGTTGACTTTTTGCACAAAAAAAAAACATTTGGAAAGTGCATGGGGAAACAAAATTCTCTCTTTAACATTGTGGACCCCAACTGTACAAACATAGCACACCATTGTAATTCTCTTAAACGAAGTATGAGTGTATTTCTAGAAAAACTTCCCTAACACATTTTTTTAATTTAACTTGCAACCCAAGACCAATTAAGTTGTAACCCATACATGAATTTTGCACGAAAAAACAATTGAGACATCTCAAAAGTGCAGGTGCAAACAAAATTCCCTATCTCACATGGTGAACCCCATCTGTGCTAACATATAACACACCTCATTCAGTTCTTCTAAAGCAAATATAAGAGCATTTGGGGAAAAACTTCCCTCCTCCATTTGGAAATAATCTTGCAACCCAATAACAATAATTAAAACTTTCAAAAATGTAAGGGGAAACAAAATTCTCTCCCTAACAAATACCACAACTTAAGCATACATCTCAACAACTTATTTACTAAGAACATGTGAATCTCACATACAAACACATCATGTTCATACCTATAAAGGTCATAACTTAGTCAAATAATATAACTTTTAAACTTCATTCTAACATATAAAGAGTTCTAACAATTAAACATTTCAAAAAAGTTTCCAACTAATTAAGCAACTTCCTCCTACCATAACTCACAAATGGAGTTCGAATACAGCGACTTTTGTAGTGTCTGTGTGGTTGATGCTTCATTCGCGCATATATATTGCATTCCTCCAATTGCTCACTGTCTTCATTTCTATTTCGACCTTCTTCATCTTCATGAACGAAATAGGCACCGAAATGATAAGAATGATTGTTTGTCTGCATACAAATGCCTAATGTTTAGTCACAATGGTATACCATTTATATATTTCAATTTCAAAATATATACAATGCCCATCTACAAGGACCTGCAACAACTTTAACGCAAAAACTCCTATAAACTATGGAGATAGAAATCATTGTAATGAAATTGGTTTCAAATATAATGCTTCGATGTCCAAAATAGTTAATTAAGGTAAACAATTAACATAACACAAGTATTCAAATAACATAACAGCCAACACCACATCCAATTATTACCGTTTGACTTAACCACAACGATAGTGCCATTAAATATGCATACACAACCATACAGAACTTCCCCAAACACCACAAAATCACAAATGATAAAAAATGCTTAAAACCATAACTCAAAAATTCGAAATGCTAAAAAACTTAAAAACCAAGGAATGACTAATTTCTTTGCAATCCATCAATGAAGACGCAAAAAATCACAATTTATCTATCTTAAAGCCATAAAATTCACACAATGACCATTTATTTGCAATCAATCAATGGGTTCACACAAAAACCCTAAGGGAAAATGGAGAAATAATTAATTTTTTTCACTAATGGGATTCCTTTCAAATTCAAATAGAAAGCGTCCAAAACTCCTAATCTATGGTGACCAAGCACAAACATGGAAGTCAAGATGAAAGGAGAAGATGAATACTGATTTTTTGTGGGTGGAAACGAAGAAAGAAAATGGAAGGGTTACAAAATGCATACCTGATCTTCATTCTCGACGACGCCTACCGGAAATGAAACGGAGGACAGAGTTTTGCAATTGTTGTGGGGTTCCTTGGAGAAGAGAGGGGAGCCCGAAAATGCCACCTTCGACAATGCCTACACAAGCCTTAGTGGGTGGAAAAGAATGGGGCTGGGGTTCTTCGATGGAAGCTTCGGTGGTTTGGGAATTTTTTAGGGTGAAGAGGAAATGGGTTCTGTTTGAAAGAATGGTGTAATGGTAAGAGAGTGTGAGTGTTTGGCACCACGCGCGAGTGATTTTTCAGTTTCCCCTGCAGCTTTTAAGTTAAGGAAAAAAATAAATTAAAATTTAATAACAAATGACACGTAATGTGGTAAGAGAATGGTAAGAAATAATAGTCATTGTATCATTTCTCTAAAGGATATTAAGTGATGAGAAATGTTGTTGCATTGAAAACTTACCATTATAATCAAGTTGTTCCTAGTGATAATCCCATTTATTTAGATTCTGCTACCCATTGTTGAATTATGTAGTTATCACTAAGCAAAAAATTTCTGATAAGCACAACTTATAATTTGGTTCATTTGATTTATGATATGGAACAATTGATGCAACTTGAAGGATCTTTACATTTGCAAACATAAATTAGATTTTAGAAAGAGACATGATATAATAAAGAGATTCATTTTTAGCTAATCTTGCCATTATTTTTTTTTTCTTTTCTATAATAACATGTGTTGGATTGAAGGCATTCTGTACCAAGCATATTTGTTAGCTAATGTTGATATACAATGTTTTGCCATGAATAAGATTGCCGACTTTTACTCTAAAAATAAATCAACACGAAAATGTTTCGATTTTAAGAACTCTTAACGGGTTTCAAATTCTTTGGTGATCAGTCTTTTCCTATACTCAATTAATACCTCCTCCTTAAGGATTTCCACCCATTAACCCGTATACAAATCTTATTGTTTATTTTTTGAAATTGAATTAAAATAAATATGAATAAACACGTAACGTCATAAAAAATACCGGAGAATGGAGTGTGTACAATTTTAATTAGGTATTAACTGTTCTTCTTTTTGGATGTGCAACCAAGCATTAACTTGAAATTCATGATTACATGAATGTGTTGGCTCTCGAAAGGAATAAAGAAAAACATAAGAAGTGTGGTTGTGTCAAACAGAACATAGAAAAATGGGAAAAGTTGAAGCAGTTGCCGACTCGTTGACTCTGCCACTGCCGTTGACACCTCCATGGGAGTGGTTGTCGGGAAGGGCCGGAGGGTGGTAGTACTTGCGGCCTGTTTGGGGAATGTTAGAGTGAAATCTTGCGACAACCCTAACCCCTTGGTCAAGAATGCTCACAAGCCTCACAAGCTTCCCCATGCCCCCTAACTGCTCCCAACCAAATGATAGAAAAAAAGAGGAGGGTGTGTTACATGAAGACGAGAGACATATAAATAGTTTATACATAGAGAGATCGTTGTTTGTCGTGGAAACCCTCAGATATTTATAGTTCGTGATTTTCTCACGCACTTTCTGGGGCAGCGTCGTTTCTTTCTTTCTTCGTATTTTTAATATTTTTTGGTTTCTGATAGTTGACTTGTTGAATTGGAACTGCGTTTTCTATCTCTAAGCATCCTATATTTGACTAATTGCTTTTTCCTTTTTTTTTTTTTTAATTTTTTTTTTTTTTTTA